>ERZ860148.40-NODE-40-length-99121-cov-7.474896_pt1 | contig 99121 bp, 83 predicted proteins | sample MGYA00509981_ERZ860148 | MGnify/ENA primary metagenome ERZ860148 (study PRJEB30046, sample SAMN00715199) | human gut metagenome | study: EMG produced TPA metagenomics assembly of the A metagenome-wide association study of gut microbiota in type 2...
GCTGAACCGATAACATAAAATGTATCTTCTGCTCTTTCAGCCCAAGTTCTTATAGCTTCATTTGTTGCGTCTTTAAGAGTTGCACTTCCTGATGTTACAGGTTGAACCTTTGCTCCTAAAAGCTCCATTCTAAATACATTAAGACTTTGTCTTTCTATATCTTCCTTTCCCATATAAACTGTACATTCCATTCCAAAAAGTGCTGCTACTGTAGCTGTTGCAACACCATGCTGACCTGCACCTGTTTCTGCTATAACCTTAGTCTTACCCATTCTCTTTGCAAGAAGCACCTGACCTATAACATTGTTAATTTTATGAGCTCCTGTGTGGTTTAAATCTTCTCTTTTAAGATATATCTTTGTTCCATATTTTGCGCTTAACTTTTCAGCAAAATAAAGTGGATTTTCTCTGCCTACATATTCCTTAAGATAATAATTATAATCCATTATAAATTCAGGGTCTTTGATTGCTTTTTCAAATTCCTTTTCAAGTGTATCAAGTGTATTCATAAGTGACTCTGATACAAACTGTCCGCCAAATTCTCCATAATATCTCTTATCCATAATATACTCCTTTATACTTCTATATTTAATTCATAACTTTTATTATTTATATTCTCTTACAGCATTTACAAAATTCTTTATCTTTTCTTGGTCTTTGCCCTTTGCATTGTCATACTCAACCGCTGAGCTTACATCTACTATATCAGGTCCGATTTTTTCAATCGCTTCTTTTACATTTTCAGAATTAAGTCCGCCTGCAAGAATAAGCTTTTTATTCTTTCTATCAATATTTTCTATAATATCCCAGTTAAATATTTTTCCATCACCAGATACACTCGCATCAAAAAGTATCGCTTTTATCTTATCTAACTTTATATCGTCAAAAGCAATATCTTTAATATCTGCCTTTACATTAAATGCTCTTATTATTAGTAAGCTACAACTTTCATAGACTTCTTTTGAAAGCTCTCCATGTATCTGTATATAATCAAAGCCTGCTTCTTCTATAAGCTTTAATTGCTTGGCTGTTGGTGAAACAGTAACGGCTACTGTTTTTATTTTCTTATTAACTGTATTTATTATTTCTTTGGCAATATCTATATCAATACACCTTTTACTTTGTTCAAAGAAAAGCACCATACCAGCATATTCAACTTTATTTTTTATAATATACTCAATTTCTTTTTTGTCTGTAATTCCACATATCTTAATCTGTGGTATTTTATAGATATTTTTCCAAGTCTTAGCCGTAAGCTCTGGGCAATCACTTTCCATAAGTGCCGTTCCAATTAATAGTGCATTTGCTCCGCTTTCTTTAAGAGTTAAAATATCTTCGTTACTTAACACTCCGCTTTCAGATACGATAACTTTTCCTTCTGGTATCATATTTGCAAGCTGCTTTGTAGTATCAAGTGACACTTCAAATGTCTTTAAATTTCTGTTATTAATTCCTATTATCTTAACATCAAGATTAATCATTCTTTTTAATTCTTCTTCGTCATGCACTTCACAAAGCACATCAAGTCCAAGACTATATGCAAGCTCATATAATCTTTTAAATGTACCGTCGTCAAGTATTGCTGCAATAAGAAGTATTGCGTCTGCACCGATTACCTTTGCTTCATAAACTTGATAAGCTTCTATTATAAAATCTTTTCTTATAATTGGAAGCTTAGTCATGCTTCTTATTTGCTTTAAATACTCCACACTTCCATTAAAATGGTCTTCTTCTGTAAGACAAGAAATAGCATCTACTGAAGCGTTATACTGCTTTATTCTTGTGTCTAAATCAACCTTACTGTTCATTTTACCATGACTAGGAGAAGCCTTTTTAAACTCACCAATAATAGATAAACCTTTTTTTGCAAGTGCATTGTAAAAGCTTATGCTTTTTCTATCAGAAGCTAATGCAAGTTTTTTCATTTCATCTTCACTAATCTTTTGCTTATGCTCAACAAGTCTTTTTTTCTTGTCTTCTACTATTACATCAAGTATCATATATTGCCCACCTTTTACTAACTGTTTCACATCACTTAATATTTACATATTTATAAAATTTTCTATAAGCTTTTTACCATGTTGTGTATATATTGACTCTGGGTGAAATTGCAATCCATATATATCATATTCCTTGTGCTGCAATGCCATTATCTCACCATCGTCTGTCCTTGCTGTAACTTCTAAACACTCTGGAAGTGTAGCTTCAATAACTGCAAGCGAATGATATCTTGCAACTTTGATATCATCATTAATTCCTTCAAATATTCCACCTGTTGTATGATGAATTACTGACTGCTTTCCATGACATATTTTCTTTGCATAAGAAACTTCTGCTCCAAATGCTTCACCAATACACTGATGACCCAGACATATTCCAAGTATCGGCTTTTTGCCTGCAAAATGTTTTATCACATCAAGACATATACCTGCCTCTTTTGGACTTTTAGGGCCGGGAGATAATACTATTTTTTCGGGATTTAATTCTTCTATATCATCAATTGTTACTTTATCATTTCTTACAACCTTGATATCAGAATTAAATATTCCCATAAACTGATATAAGTTATATGTAAATGAATCATAATTATCTATTAAAAGTATCATAACTGCTCCTCCTTAATTACTGTCTTTGCAAGTGCCATAACTTTGTTACAACACTCCATATATTCATTTTCTGGAATTGAGTCAGCTACAATTCCTGCCCCCGCTTGAAGGTATACTCTATCTTGTTTCTTTATCATAGTTCTTATTGTGATACAAAAATTCATATTGCCACCAAAATCAAGATATCCTGTTGCACCACCATAAAGCCCACGCCTTACACTTTCTAACTCGTCAATTATTTCCATCGCTCTTATCTTAGGTGCACCACTTAATGTACCTGCAGGAAGAAATGAAGATACAAGGTCTAATGGGTGTAACTTTCCATTTTTCTTACCCTCTACAAGTGATACGATGTGCATTACATGAGAATATCTTTGTACACTCATAAAATCAGATACCTTTACTGTTCCAAGTCTTGCTATTCTTCCCATATCATTTCTTGCAAGGTCGACCAACATTACATGTTCCGCTTTTTCCTTTTCATCAGCAAGAAGTTCCTTTTCAAGCTTTATATCTTCTTCCTGTGTTGCACCTCTTTTTCTTGTGCCTGCTATTGGGCAAGTATATACTCTTGTATCTGTCTGTTTAACTATCATTTCTGGTGAACTTCCGATTATTTCAAAGTCGCCAAAATTATAATAGTAAAGATATGGTGATGGATTTAATTTTCTTAATTCTCTATATATTTCAAAACCTGACTGCTCAGTTTGTACTGTCCATCTTTGTGATAATACGGTCTGGAAAATGTGACCATTTCTTATATACTCTTTTATCTTTTCTACCTTTTGTTCATACTCTTTTAATGTGTCCGATTTTTTCAATATTTTACCATTGTGATGTTCTACCATCGGACTTTCTTCTTTATTTTTTCTTGCCTGTGTTAAAAGCTTTTCAAGCTCTTTTTGTGCCTTTTGTTTTCCCTGTTCATTATCTGCTTCAAGCACAACTGCTGTCATTGTTTCTCCCATATGGTCAATAGCTATAAACTTATCGGCAAGCATAAGTTGTATAGTTTCTATTCCAATCTCGTCTTCATTGTTATCTGGAAGCTTTTCTGTATATCTTATAAAATCATATCCAAAGCTACCAACAAGACCGCCCATAAATTCAAGTTCTTCGGCTTCTTTTGTTACTTCAAATTCATCAAAATATTCTTTTAACTTTTCAAGTGGATTACCCTCTCTAACTTCAACCTCACCATTTATGTCTGTAATTACAAGTGAATTTCCCTTAGATTGTATAAGCTTTTGTGGCTCAACACCCATAAATGTATATCTTCCATTTTCCTTATCGTTACTTTCCATAAGGAAGCCTTTTTTTTCACTTCCAAGACTTTCATATATCTGTATTGCTGTTTCATCAATTATGCTTACTGTCTTTTTATATGCCTTTAATACTTTCTTCAAAATAATCCTCCTTAATCAACAATAAAAAAATCCCTGACAGCTAAATATATTCTCAAATATACTTAACTGTCAGGGACGAATTATCGTGGTGCCACCCTTTTTTTATAACAACAAATATAAAAAAAGCATACCCGAAAACTTCGGATATGCCACCTGTTGTTATTCTCATTATCTGATACCTTCATATCTTCCCTCTATAACGTGAGGACACGTCAAAAGCTACTCAAATTCACTCTTGCTTCTCCCAAACCCATTCCTTACAAGCTTCCATATCGGTTTCCACCAGTCCCGACTCTCTGTAATGTACCTTTTGTAAGTACTATTTTGTTCACAGAATTTATAATATTCAAAATCCATATACGGCAAACTTTATAACTTCACCGTCCTAAATTGCATAAATAATATCACTCACTCTTTTGTTTGTCAAGCTGTTTATGCAATTTTTTTTGTTCATACATAGAATTATCTGCTTCATGTATTACAGTATCTATATTTACTATACCATGGTTTTCAGGAAGACTTACAATTCCAAAACTAAAATTCTTACTATAAACTTCATTGTTATTGCTTACAAATTCTTTTTGCGCCTTCTCTAACTTATTATATGCGTCTTGTTTAGAACAGTCCCTTAAAATTATACAAAATTCATCTCCACCAATTCTTGCAAACATATCATCTTCCCTAATAATATCATTAATAGTATTAACAAAACTGCATAAGTACTTGTCACCCTCGTCATGACCATAATTGTCATTGATATATTTTAAATGGTCTAGATCACAATAACAAAATACAAGCGACTCATGGAGTCTTAATAAGTCATTTACCCTTGCATAAAAATAGTAACGGTTGCCTATCTTAGTAAGTCTATCAAAATATGCTTTGTATTCAAGTTCACTCTTTGCAAGCTTTTCTTCTGTTATATCAAAAATAATATTTGCATAGGCTGACTCCTGCTGCCAAGTTATATTATTAGTCGTTATCCTATAAAAATTACGCTCACTGTCTTCAACTTCCCATATATAACTATTATCTGAAAGCATCTTTCTTTCAGGAAAATTAAATTCATGCGTTTTATTTATAGAAATATTAAACAATTCCTGCTTTTTTTCTGATGTAATATTGTTATTACTTGCATATAATATTCTAGGATTATCTACACTTATAATCAATACGTCACCTTTACTATGCCATATTAAAGTCTGCAATTGCTTTACAAACTGTTCCAAAGGCTCATCTAAATTAAGATAGTTATTAGCAAAGTATTCTCCTGCCATATAACCTGCACTTCTAAAAATATCTATCTGTTCATCACGACCAAAACGTTTTCTTAATTCTTCTTTCATAGAGTATTCTAACATTCTATATACAAGCACCGGAAGGTCTGCTCCAAGATTTTCTCTACTATTTTGATTGTAATTAAGATAGTCATTTAATGATGTTGTTTTTTTATTTTCAAAGAAAATGTTATATGCCATTGTTTATATATCCTTTTAAATAATTAATACTATATAGGATTATATATCATTTTTCTTACTTTATCAATATAAAACGTGACTTTTTTACTATATAATTCAATTTATTTTGTACTAGATATTATATTAGACAATACATTTTCTCTAAAAATAAATAACTAACCATCTAATTTTTTATATCTATACTTCAAAAATATCTAATAACTGCTCAAAACTTTCTATTTTTACATCGTAATCTTCTTTCTTAACTTTACCAAAACCATACTCTGCATATATAAAAGGTATGTTTGCCCCTTTAGCAGAGTTAGCATCACCTTGAGTATCTCCAACATATATCGGATTTTTAAGCTTATTTCTTTGTATTAATATTTTATTACTCTCTGCTTTTGGAAGCCTAGTTCTTCCCCAACACTCTGTATCAAGAAAATATTTTTTTGTATCATGTGCCTGCATAAAAGCTTGTATATAACCATCTTGACAGTTGCTTACAATATAAAGCTTATATTTTTTTGATAACTTATTTAGTGTTTCCTTAAGCTTTGGATAAAGTGTACCGCCCACCTTTGCAAGATAACCATTCTCAAACTCGCAAAGCTCGTCCATTATATCTACTTGCACCTGCTTTGTTTCCTTTGGAAATAGCTTTGCTGATATATCATACATAGGAAGTCCCATACAGTCATCAAGGTCTTTTTCTACTATGGGATTTCTTTTTATTTCATGGTGTCTTTGTAAGATTATATTCCAAGCTTCACATATAGGCTTTGCCGAATTCCACATAGTTCCATCAAGGTCAAATATTATACTATCTATATCTTTAAAGTTCATTTATAAGTGCCTCCAATGCTTTTTCTTGAGTTATATCATATACAATTGAAAAACAGTCTTTTGCAAGCTTATTGTCATTATCCTGCATCATAAGTTCTCCAACTCTATATATTACTCCTATTGTATCAGATTGTGGCCCAGGTTCAATTCCATTTTCATCAAATATTTTCTGCATTGTCTTTATATCAAGCTTTGGAGTTTTGTCATTTAACGCACTTTCAAGATACTTTAATTCACTATCTGCATTGTCTGTATGATAGTAAATATTGCTATAAATATAACAAGCTCTTGCTATATCTGTCTTATATTTTGAAAGGTTATAATAGCCCATGTTGCGATAATATCTTGCCATAGTTGCTCTTGTACAACAATATCTATAACCTTGCACTGTTACTGCTATGTATCTTTCTAACTTTCCAATATATTTATAACATTCTGCAAGTCCAAGAATTGAGTCTAAGTCTACTGGGTTCCACTCGATTGCGTGTATGTATGCTTCTTTTGCTGCATTGTACTTTCCAAGTGTCATACAAAGTGCGCCATAAGTTCTGTAATATTCATTGTAAGGAAGCTCTGTACATTTTACATCGACCTCTGGCTTAAAATAATAAGCATAAATGTAATACTCCATAACGTGATTAAGACTTATGTAAATATCTTTCTGACTGTCTTTATCTCCACCAATTGCGATAACGTCATTTTTACTTACACTTCCTGCTTTTCTTACATTAATATTATTTTCAAGATTTTCAAGCAGCTCCTTCATCATTTCTGCTGCCTTTTCATTCTCTCCACTTTCATACAGCTTTTTAAATTCTTCATAATAGCCTTTTACATCTTCTATATCATTAATGTTCATTATGATTATACACTCCATTTCTGTTTTTATTTTAATAAAATTTTCTATTTGTTTAAATCTAAATGACTATTTTTATCATTAACTTTAACATTCACTTTATCTTTTACAACTTTTTTACTATTTTTATTACTTAAATCACATACAAGCACTGTTATTGTTCTAGGGGCTAATATTATTAGCTTGTCCTTAATCTTTACATCTTCTTGTGCATTGCCTGAGCAAAGCTTTACTTTCCAGCTTGTCTTTTCTGGTATCTTAGGAAGTGCTAATTCGTGACTTTCCCAGTGCATATTGTACGCAACATATATTAAATTATCCTGTCCCGCATACTTAGAACAATACATTATACCTATATGCCTATTGTAATTTTCCATTGCATTGTACCAAGCATTCTCACCATGATATGACACATCTGGATATCCACACACAAACTGGTCACTTACAATAAGACGTTTTTCCATGTGCAGTATCTTATTTTCTTTTCTAAAGTTTATAAGCTTTCTTAAAAAATTATATATTTCAACTGCATTATCTGACTTTTTCCAATTAACCCATGAAGTCTCACTGTCAATACAATAAGGATTATTATTTCCACCCTGCGTATTTTCAAATTCATCGCCGGCAAGAATAAGTGGCGTGCCTTGAGAAAGCATAAGTATCATAAAAGCATTTTTTATCTGTCTTTGTCTTAGTTCTACTATTTTTCTTTTTCTTGTACGTCCCTCTGCCCCACAATTATAGCTATAGTTAAAATTTTCACCATCTGTATTATTCTCACCATTTGCTTCATTATGCTTTCTGTCATAACTTACAAGGTCATACATTGTAAAACCATTGTGATTAGTAATGTAATTAATATTTCCTGCATTTGATGGATTATTTCTTATAATATTTACAAAGTCACCAAGCTGATTTTCTTCGCCTTTAAGAAACTTTCTTGCTGTATTCATATAACCATTATTGTAATTTGCCATATTCTTAAAAGAATGTTCTTTTCCATTCCAATACACAGTAAATATCTTCGTTCTTGAAAGCATAGCGTCTGACTGTGCCGCCTCTAGTGCTGAATTATCCGCATACAAATGTATTCCATCAATGTGATAATTAATTACCCAGTACTTCATGCAGTCAATTATCATATTCACAGGTTCGTCTGTAAAATACATTTCCATTATAACTTCAATTCCATTCTTATGAAGCTTCTTAACCATTCTTTTAAATTCTATTGTATAGTCGCTCTTTTTTTTTGCCAAATAACTAAAGGAAGCCTTAGGTGCAAAGTAAAACGCACTTTTACTATATCCCCAATAATTTATTTTTTTTGTTACTCCTAACACTTCTACTTTATCATCGTCAAATCTTTCACACTCATCATACTCATAAGCTGGCATTAATTCTATTGCCGTAATGCCTAACGCCTTAAGATGTGGTAATTTATCTATTATTCCTTGAAATGTTCCTTTGTGAGCCACACCAGATGTACAACTCTTAGTAAAACCTCTCACATTCAGCTTATATATTATGCTCTCGCTAAATGGAATATTAAGTGGTGTGTCATTCTCCCAATCGAAACTTTCTGTTTCTACCCTACTAAGATAACACTTAACTTCCTTTACTTCTGAATACATTTCACAATCTGTAACCGTCTTTGCATAAGGGTCGGTAACAAATATTTCCTTATCTCCATCATAATATTTGTAAACATAGTAACACCTATCAAGCCCTATACCTGATATAGTACACGCAAAAACGTCCCCCGTTTTATATGTCTTATCTAATTTTTGTTCAAGTATTATATCTGTTCTATCCGAATTGTATATTACAAGATTTATAATATCATTTTCACTTGCAATTGCAAAATTGTAACTCCTGTTATGTTTACTACACCCCATTATTAAAGGATTTCCCTTATTTACTACCATTCTCTCCCGCTTTCTAAATATTATTACTTAATTATACTAGTGTAATATATCTCTAACATTCAACTAAATAACTCTGGCTAAATTTTCATCCTGCAAAATATCAATAATACACTAGTTACTTAATTATAACTTTATTATTGTAATTTTAAAAGTGTTTTTGGTTAAGATTTATTATTTATAGTACTTATTAATAAGTTTTATGCTTATTTTAAAGTTAAAATGTAATTTTTATCCAATATTTTCTTATTTTTTTATTTTTATCTTATAAAGCAGCCAATAATCCTAGTAAATAAGCGGTTGTCATTTTTTGCAGATTTGACAACCGCTTATTTACTATATTTACAACTAAAAAATTCTATTTATACGCCTTCATAATCAAATTCTGGAATAAAACTCTCCTTTGCCGTTGCTCCTTCTTGGATAAACGCATTTTCAATACCTAGTTCTATTGCATAATCAATTACTTTGTTATATTCCCTTTTGGTAATTTTTCTATTAAGCTCTTTAATATTAGCCACCTGTTTTAGTGGTGTATACTGATTCATAATGCTTATATAAATATTGTCTTTATATGTATCATAGAGATATTTTATTACAGCCTTTGTATCGTTTAAAAGTCCCGGAAGCATAAGATGGCGTACTATCATACCACGCACCATTATACCTTTTTCATTAAAAATTGGTGTTTTTGTCTGCCTATACATCTCACTTATAGCCTTAGTTGCCACCTCAAAATAATCTGGCGCATTAGAGTACTTAGCCGAAGCCTGACTTGACACATATTTTAAATCTGGCAAATATACATCAATAAGCCCTTCAAGACTTTTAAGTGTGTCAATATTTTCATAAGCACTTGTGTTATAAACTATTGGTATATTAAGCCCTTGATTTTTAGATATCTCAAGAGCCTTTATAATTGCTGGAACGTAATGAGTTGGTGTAACAAGATTAATATTATTAGCATTTTTAGCTTGCAGCTCTAAAAATATCTCAGCTAATCTTTCTACACTTACCTTTTTACCTTTTCTTCCTGCCGCTATATTATAATTTTGACAAAATACACACCTTAACTGACAGCCTGTAAAAAATACTGCCCCTGAGCCTTCTACTCCTGATATACAAGGTTCTTCCCACTTATGGAGAGCAGCTCTTGCCAAATATACATCTTCTGGCATTTGGCAAAATCCCATTTTAGTATCAAATTTTCTATCAACATTACAACTTCGAGGACACAAAGAACATTTCATTGTATATTATTTACCTTTCATTAATTCTTCTAACTTATCTATAGCCTGTCTTATTCCACCTACTTCATCAATAAGCCCCGTTTCAACTGCCTGTTCTCCTACAAGAATTGTTCCTAAATCTTTCGTAAGTATTCCTGTATTTATCATCATTTTTTCAATAGTATCTTTACTAATTGAAGCATGAGTTGAGATAAACTTAACAATCCTATCTTGAATAAGCTTAAAGTAATCAAAAGTCTGTGGTGCGCCTATTATCGTACCATTCATTCTGACAGGGTGAACTATCATTGTCGCTGTCGGCGCAATAAAGGAATAATCTGTACTTACAGCAAGTGGCACGCCTATACTGTGTGTATCACCTAATACAAGTGATACTGTAGGTGTTTTCATAGAAGATATCATTTCTGCCACCGCAAGCCCCGCACTAACATCACCACCGACTGTATTCATAATAAACAACACTCCACTAATCTCATCATCATCTTCAATAGACGCTAACTTAGGCAGAATATGCTCATACTTAGTGCTTTTACTTGTAGCTGGCAAAATATCATGTCCTTCAATCTCTCCAATAATAGTCATAAGATAGATTTTACCATGCCTTTTACTTTTATCAAGTGTAACTTGTCCAAAACTTTCTATTTTCTGTTCAACCTTCTCCATCACGAACTCCTCCTAATACAAGTAAATCCCCAATACCCAATATTATTTTCAAAAATAAAAATCAAAATCTTATTGAAAGTATTACGTTTGCATATTGTATTATTAGCTTTAAATAAAATAATATTCATTACTCAAACATTTTTCACTTTTATACCCACACTCTCTCCTATTAAGTTTTTGCATTTTATCTCACTACCTACCGTAAGATATCACAATTATATAAAGCAATGAATACACCATTTAAGGAACAGTTACCTATATTTGTATGACAATAGCGAACAGACTTGTTCGATATAGGCATACCAATATAGGTAACTGTTTTTTCACTGGTGTGTGAATGTTTTATATAATTGTGATATCTTCAAAGCTTTAAATTTTAAAATAACAAAACTTAAAATCTCCAACCTTGACATTTTCCCCATATCAATATATACTAATTATTGAAATTTTTCTTAAGCTCCTGTGGCTCAGTTGGTAGAGCAACGCATTCGTAATGCGTGGGTCGTGGGTTCAAGTCCCATCGGGAGCTTTATTTTTCTAATCTATCACAATCATTTTAATTCCCCATACAATACAATATAACAACCTTAATCAGATGAAAGGTATGATAATATGAAAAATATGTTATCCCTAAAAAATGTTTCTTATTCATACCACAGTTTATCAGGAGAAACAAAAGCGTTATCTGATGTAAGTTTTGATGTAAAAGCAGGACAATTTGTATCAATAGTCGGCCCATCAGGTTGCGGAAAATCAACCCTATTATCATTAATAAGCGGAATTCTAAAACCTGAAAGCGGTTCAATATATATAAATGACATACCTGCCGATAAATCATATCTTCATATTGGTCATATGTTACAAAAAGATAATCTATTTGAATGGCGTTCCATATACAGAAATGTATTGTTAGGACTTGAAATTCAAAAAAAATGTACTCCTTCAAAACTCACCCTTGTAAATAAAATGCTAGACTCCTACGGTCTTTCACAATTTAAAGACAGCAAACCCTCTCAGTTATCAGGCGGTATGCGACAACGTGCCGCACTAATACGAACACTCGCCCTAGAGCCAGACATACTACTACTTGATGAACCTTTTAGTGCCTTAGATTATCAGACTCGATTAGAAGTAAGCGATGATATAGGTAGAATTATAAAAGAGCAACAAACTACTGCTGTACTTGTCACACATGATATCTCCGAAGCTATTTCAATGGGCGATACTGTTATTGTTCTTTCACACAGACCAGGTACAGTAACTAAAATAATTGATATTAATTTGTCAATCAAAAATCGAACACCTTTTAACTCAAGAACTGCTCCTGAATTTAAAGATTATTTCAACATGATATGGAAGGAGTTGGAATAATGGCTGATTTACAACAAACCTTTTATAAAAAAGCTCACCAAAATAAAATGAAAATAATGCTTGCACGAATTATTTTATTCATAGGTATACTTATAATTTGGGAAGTTACTACACGTCTGCACATTATTGACGCTTTTATTTTTAGCTCTCCATCAAGAATAATAAAAACTTTTATTTCAATGTTAAAAAATGGTGAAATTCTTTATCATACTAGTGTAACCCTTTTAGAAACACTTATAAGTTTTGCACTCATCGTTGTGCTTGGCATAAGTATAGCCGTAATACTGTGGCTTAACAAAACATTATCTGCCGTTGTTGAACCATTTCTTATAGTTCTTAACAGCCTGCCCAAATCAGCTCTTGCACCAATGCTTATTGTATGGCTTGGAAATAATCAAAAGGCAATTATAGTAACTGCTATTTCTGTCGCCGTATTTGGCACAATAATAAATATTTACACAGGATTTATGGAAACTGACCCCGAACAAATCAAACTAATCCGCACTCTTGGCGGAACAAAAACACACATACTATTAAAATTAATTCTTCCAAATTCTATAAAAATAATACTTAGCAATATGAAAGTAAGTATAGGTCTTGCGCTTGTAGGTGTTATTATCGGAGAATTCTTGGCTGCACGTTCTGGCTTAGGATACCTTATTATATATGGCAGTCAGATTTTTAAAATGGACTGGGTAGCACTTTCAATTGTAATACTTTGTATAATCTCAATGATACTCTTTAAGATAATAGATATGATATATAAAAAATTTTTCTAAAGTAATATACTCATAAAAATAGGGCTGTCGCATTAACGAAAACTTATACACAATATAGAATTATTTACTAATTAAACGTCTATATTTTATATAAAATTTTCTTAGTGCGACAACCCATTAATATTTACTACTAACGGATACTCACAATCCCTTAATTAAAACAATTCTTACAAATTATGGTAACTGTATTTGACCGCCATCCACACTTCCCTCAGGCAGCACTACATTTCCATTATTAACGGTATTGCTTGTATCAGGTATTACCACTGTACTAGCTTGTGTTGGCTCTGTTATTGGTATTATTACTTCTTGTGTTTGAGCAGTAGTGGCTTGTGTTGCCTCTGTTACTTGAACTTGTGCTGTTGTTTGCACCGGTTCTGTAACAGGAGCTTGTGTTGTAGACTGCGTTACTGACTCTGTTTCTTGTATTGTTGGCTCAGTAACTGGCTCAGTCTGTTGCATTGTTGTTTCTTCTTGTGTTTCCTGTACTGTTTGTGTTGTTTCATAAGTTTGAACTTGTGTAGTCTGAGCTTGAGTTGTCTGTTGTACAGGCTGTGTTGCTTGTGGTACTGTAGGAGCTTGTTCCATATTGTTTCTATATGCTCTATTTTGCGGAAGCACTGTCTGCTGCTCTATATAATCTACACCACGTTCATCAATATTACCTGTATAATTACTTCTTAACATAATTCTATTGTTATAAAAACTACAATCCTCTGCTAAGAAAGTATTAAACATATAATGACCAAACTTTGCTACAAGTGGTTGTGCTTGTGAGAAAAGATTAACACCAAGTCCAAGTCTTTCTCCATCAATCTCAACACCAATTGCTGCAAGTGTTGTTGGGAACATATCTAGTGTTGAATATGGCTTCATATATTTTGTATCTTTGTCTGTCTGTGCATTGATAAACACTGAGTATACTGTTCTATCGTAATTATCATCAAACTTTGAAAAATAATCACTTGCATAGCTTAAATGATTACCTGTAATTATAATAGTTGTATTCTCATAAGCTGGTTGTTTTTCAAACCATTCCATAAATTCCTTAATCTGATTATCTATACAATTGTAGACTTTTTCGTACTTATTTTCAAATTGTTCAGAACACTTATCACATTCATATATATTATCTGCATAAGTATCAAGTGTAGCTGCTGTTATATTGAATGGCTGTCCACTTTCTGACGCTTTAGTAATCTGGTCTTTTATTATTTCAAATGTGACTGCGTCATTGTATCCAAAGCCTTCTTTATAATTCTCAGAGATATATCCTCTTTCCTTAGCTGCATTGTAATCAATAATATCATAATCACCATGCTGTTTTAAGAACTTATCAGTTCCATAAAACTTTGTATCAAAGCCTGAAATAAATATATTTTTATATCCATTTTCTAAAAGAATATCACCTAAATTCTTAGCTCCCGGTATAAACTTATAATCTTCGCTATAATTAGTTGCACCAATATTATCAAGTAACGGAACAGCCGAAGTTTGTGTTACTATAGAGCTAATTGTATTTTCTCCACCGTAACATACATAAGCTTGATTACCAGCTTCATTTTCTATCTTTACATTTTCCTTTTGAAGCTTTGTAAGATATGGCATTATTTCTTTTGTTGTAACACCATTATTATCTTGCGTTTCTAACGTCTTTTCTAATGATTCAACAGAAAGATATAACACATTGCGCTTCTTTTCAGGGAATTTCAATGTGACATCATCAGGATTAACATAATATGTTTCATACATCTGGTCAGCACTATCTATGTCTATTCCATCATCACCCATTATTGAGATATTTAAAATATCCTTATCTGAGCCTTGAAGAATATTATTAGTATAATAATCACTGTTTTGTGAAATCATATTATCTAATTCACCAAGTCCTAATTCTTCGCTTAATGTCTGTCTATCAGAGAAAATATTAGTACCAAGACCTAATCTGTCACCTTCAATCTTAACACCCATTGCAGCAAGTGTTGATGGAAGCATATCAAGTGTTGTAAATGTCTTAACATAGTCCTTTTTTTCTACCTGCGCATTGACAAACATTGAAAATACTGTTCTGTTATAATCTTCACAATCATTAAAATATGTTGTTGCAAAGCTACAGTGGTCACCACTTATTACAAGTGTAGTGTTCTCATAACAAGGCTGCTGTTCAAACCACTCTACAAATTCAGCTATTTGGTCATCAGCACAGTGATATACCTTATCATGCACATCTTCGTAAGAATCATCACAATTACTACATTCGTATACATCATCAGCATGAGTGTCAAGTGTAGCTGCTGTTATATTAAATGGCTGTCCACTTTCATAATTAGCTGTTATCTCTTTTTTTAAGATTTCAAACATCTTAGTATCTTCATATCCCCAGAATACGTTGTAATCTTCTGGTATATATCCTTTTTTCTTCGCACCCTCTGGGTCAATTATTTCAAAGTTGCCATGCTGATTGTAATAAAGGTCAGTAGCTGCAAACTTACTGTCACAACCAGTTATAAAAATATTTTTATATCCATTTTCACCAAGAATTTGTCCTAAAGAATATACGCCCGGTAAAAACTTAGAATTTTCATTGTAATTATAAAAATTGACATTAATCATAAGTGGCGTAGCTGAAGACTGTGATACCATACCAGCCATAGTCCAGTCACCACCAGTTACAACGTGACCTTGTTCTCCTTTTTCATTGGCAACAGCAATATATTTCTTTTGGAGTTCTGTAAGCTTTGGTAAAATATTAGTGCTTTTTGCACCACCCTCCTCTTTTGATTCAAGAGTCTTTTCAAGTGACTCTGCATAAAGATATATAACATTTCTTTTTTTCTCTGGAAATGTTAATTTTGCTGTTGATGGGTCTACATAATAATCATCATATAAAGATGTAGATGTTATTTTATTTTTCACATAAGTTGTAAGCCCACTGGCATATGATACATAAACGCCCGAACACACAAGCGCAATAGCTGATAATACAAACATAGCCTTTCTTAATGGCATTAAAGGAAATACTCTTACACTTAAAGGCTTATTATTTGTTTTAATGCTCATTACAATATTTTGTTTGTAAATGTTGTTAGTAATTAACCATACTACAAGCTCAATAAGAGCTGATGGAAGCAGACTCATATATAAAAATGCCCATATATAAGTTGTATCTGTTCCCGTCTTAGGAGCAAGCATAGTATACAAAGTCGACTCAATTGATACATGACCAAACTTTTTAAACATCCAATTCAGTGAAAATACTAAAATCAATGCTAAAAATAAAAAGACCATACCAATAATATAAAGAACTTTGCCAGCTTTTACTTTATCTTGCTTTGTAAAACTTATCTTTTTTTCTTCTCTGATATCCGACATACCATTATCCTTTTCTATTTTATTTTGTATATGCTTAAAAAAGCAAGCCTCATTATACCCCAAAAATACAAACAATACAATATTTTTATTGTGTTTTTAATATCATTTTTATATAATTGTTATACTTAATATTTTAAACTAAGATTGGAGAAAATATGATTTCACTTACTATAAAAGATACAAAGAATTTTATGTCACAACTTTTAATAAAAGAAACTTTTGACACACTCTATATTTCAGAAGCCGATATATCAACAGCCATAACATTTTCAATAAATGGCTCTATTAATAAAGACTACTACACCAATGAAGAATACGAACAATTAAGCCTCAAGAAATACTCTACATGGGGTACAGTAAAACCTATATGTTTTGATATTATAAAAGGAAAAAAAGTTCCATCATCTATGAAAATAGTATTTATTCTTCCAGAAAATATATGTGAAAGCATTATATCTTATTATTCATTACCATTTTCTCTTTCTGATATAAGCGCACTTTGCATTAATGTAAGGTATATTAATGGAAATGTTACAATTACAACAGGTTCATCACTTAATATATTTACACTTGACAAAGCTGTTGACAATGCTCTTGATGACTATATAAAAAAGTTTCTTGACAATGCTTCAATTGATTTTGAAGAATTTAATTAAATTTTTATATTCCATTGAAACACGCATTTTTTCTATATATTCGGCTCTTTTATTAGCACTCAAATAAAATGAGTGCTAATTTTTTCTTGACTTTCCACTTTTATTGTATTAAATTACATCTTGTAAGTTTATAAAACTTAAGAAAACATTTTGTTTTCATAACTATGATAACAAAACTTAAAACTAATAAATATTTTTATAAAAGGAGAATTTATTATGGCAAACGAACATGGAAATTTATCAATTAACAGTCAAAACATCTTCCCTATTATTAAGAAATGGATGTACTCTGACCACGACATTTTCTACAGAGAATTAATTTCAAATGCGTGTGACGCAATAACAAAATTAAAGAAGCTCGACCTTATTGGCGAATATGAAGCTCCAGACGATATTGAATACAAAGTAATTGTAAAGACATCACCAGAAAAGAAAACTATCAAAATCATTGACAATGGTATTGGTATGACTAAGGAAGAAGTTGGCGAATACATCAATCAGATTGCTTTCTCTGGTGCTGAAGCTTTCCTTGAAAAATACAAAGATAAGACTAACGAAGACCAGATTATCGGTCACTTCGGTCTTGGTTTCTACTCAGCTTTTATGGTTGCTGATACTGTAACTATTGACACTCTTTCTTATAAAGATGGCTCAACTGCTGTTCACTGGTCATGCGATGGTGGCACAGAATATGATATGGAAGATGGCAACAAAGAAACTTGCGGTACAGAAATTACTCTTTACTTAAATGAAGACAGCTATGAATTTGCTAACGAATATAAGGCAAAAGAAGTTATTGAAAAGTACTGCTCATTTATGCCAATTCCTATCTTCTTTGAAAATGAAGACGCAGGTCAGCTTACAGAAGAAATTCCAGAAGAAGAAGTAACAGAAAAAGATACTGTTCTTGATACATTTGTAAAAGATGCTGTAACAGAAGAAGTTGAAAAAGAAGACGGTACAAAAGAAACAGTAGAAAAAGTTCCTGCTAAGAAGATGGCAAAAATCGTTAAACGCCCAGCTGCATTAAACGAAACTCACCCACTTTGGACAAAGCACCCTAATGAATGTACTGATGAAGAATACAAGTCCTTCTACCGTTCAGTATTTAAGGATTATAAAGAACCACTCTTCTGGATACACTTAAATATGGATTATCCATTTAACTTAAAAGGTATTTTATACTTCCCTAAGATTAATACAGAATATGAGTCTATCGAAGGAACTATAAAGCTTTACAACAATCAAGTATTCGTAGCTGATAACATCAAAGAAGTTATTCCTGAATTTTTACTTCTTCTTAAAGGTGTTATTGACTGCCCAGACCTTCCACTTAATGTATCTCGTAGTGCATTACAAAATGATGGTTTTGTTAAGAAAATATCAGAATACATTACAAAGAAGGTTGGCGACAAGCTTTCAGGAATGTATAAGACAGACAAAGAAAACTACGAAAAATACTGGGATGACATCAACCCATTTATCAAATTTGGTTGCTTAAAAGACGATAAGTTCTACGACAAGATGAAAGATTTCATTATCTTTAAGAACCTTGATGGCAAGTACCTTACATTAAATGAATGTCTTGAAGAAAACAAAGAAAAACATGAAAATACAGTATTTTATGTTACTAACGAAACTGAACAGAGTCAGTATATTAATATGTTTAAGGAAGAAGGCATTGATGCTGTAATCCTTACACATAATATTGACCAACCATTTATCACTCACCTTGAAGGTAAGAATGAAAATGTTAAATTTGCCCGTATTGATGCTGACCTTTCAGACAGCTTCAAGGAAGAAACATCAGAAGATGAATTAAAAGATGTTACTGAAACACTTACAGAAACATTTAAAAAAGCCCTTAACAAAGACAATCTTATTGTAAAGGTTGAAAAGTTAAAGAACACTTCTATTTCTTCTATGATTACTCTTTCTGAACAAGACAGACGTATGCAGGATATGATGAAGATGTACAGTATGCCAGGAATGGACCCTTCTATGTTTGGTGGTCAAGGACTTACTCTTGTTCTTAATGCTAATAATGACCTTGTAAAATATATTGTTGATAATAAAGATGGTGAAAATACACCAATGATGTGCGAACAGCTTTATGACCTTGCTCTTTTAAGCCACGCACCATTATCACCAGAACAGATGACTAATTTCATAGCAAGAAGTAATAAAATTATGGAATTGCTTGCAAAATAATCTTCTATACAGTAGAATATGATATGTGAATTTATCGCACTTGGATATAATTCCAGGTGCGATTTTTCATAAAAGGCTTATGCCACATTTATCAATAAAAGTCATTATGTATATTATACATTTTGGCAGAACGGGGATATTATATGCAGGAATACGATAACGATTATTACAAAGAACGAAAGCATCTATATGCTGACCTTGATAAGGCTGATGACGAACTCGAAAAAAAATACAACAATAGTACTTCTTCTAAAGATGCACCTAAGAAATCATCTCGTTCAGCAATTTTATCAGAAATATTAAGTTATATAAAAATATTTGCCGCAGCTATAATAATAGCTTTTATTACAACACATTTTATTATTATTAATGCTCAAGTTCCAACTGGCTCTATGAAAAATACTATAATGGAAGGTGACCGACTTATAGGCTTTAGACTTTCTTATATGTTTAGTGAACCAGAACGTGGCGATATTGTAATTTTTAAATATCCTGACGATGAAACACAGACTTATGTAAAACGTGTTATAGGTACACCTGGTGATATTATACAAATAATTTCTGGTAAAGTTTATGTTAATGGTGAAGAACTTGAAGAAGATTATTTAAGAGAAGATATGGCAATAACAACAAAACAAGAAACATATGTTGTCCCTGAAGGTCATTACTTTATGATGGGTGACAACCGTAACAATTCTCTTGACTCTCGTTACTGGACTAATACTTACGTTGCAAAAGATAAAATTCTTGCAAAAGTAATTTTTAGATACTATGATGGTGAAAATAAACACCTTTCATTTAGTACTATAAAATAGAATAATTTTTTAAAAACCTCCAATAATATATATGAAACACATAATATTTTACTTATGTGATAATCATATTATAAGTTGGAGGTTTTTTTATGACTAATCTGGATTGTAATGTAACAAAATGTTGTCACAATGACAACGATGAGAAAAAATGTTGTTTATCATCTATTAAGGTTAAAGGAAACAACGCATGTACTTGTGATGATACATGCTGTGGAAGCTTTTTTGAAGACACATCTGGTTCTGCTAGTAACTCTTATTCTACTCCTAATATAACTCTTGACATTGCCTGTGACGCAGCAAGCTGTGTTTATAATGACAACAATAAATGTAATGCTGACCATGTTGACATTTCTGGTATACTTGCTTCTAAAACTGATGATACAGTATGCGCCACATATAAAAGCAGAGGCTAGTATGCAGTTTAAGAAATTCCAAAACGTAATACGTTCAACAGCATATATGGTTCGTGATTATATTATGATTATATATGGCTTTCTTTATGTATGTATACACATAATGATAATGAACCACAGGACAAGCTAATATCAATAACAAAAAGCAGGTAACTTCAGTATTAAACTAAGTTTACCTGCTTTAAACCTGTATATTTCTTTTGAAATATTATTATACTCTTGATAAATATTCTCCAGTACGAGTGTCAATCTTAACTGTATCGCCCTGATTAACGAATAATGGAACTAAAATCTTAGCACCTGTTTCAACGATAGCTGGCTTTGTAGCACCTGTAGCTGTATCACCCTTAACACCTGGTTCTGTTTCTGTTACTTCTAATTCAACAGTAATAGGTGGTTCAATAGCGAATACATTGCCATTGTGTGAGCATAACTTAACCATTTCATTTTCCTTAACGAACTTAAGTGAATCACCAACATTATCTGCGCTTAATGCAATCTGGTCATAAGTTTCTGTATCCATGAAGTTGTAAAGGTCACCATCAGCATATAAATACTGGAATTCTTTTCTTTCGATATGAGCTAATGTGAACTTTTCTGTTGGTCTGAAAGACTTTTCAACAACACCACCACTTACGATGTTCTTTAACTTAGTTCTAACGAAAGCCGCACCCTTACCTGGCTTAACGTGCTGGAATTCTATAATCTGCCAAATAGCATTGTCCATTTCTAATGTGATACCGTTCTTAAAATCACCTGCTGTTACCATACTTTGGTATACCTGCTACTTAAAACACATACAAACGTATATGCTAGATAATAAATATATCTTGATTATATATATTATCTACTTGTAGCTTTTCCTTTCTTTAAAATATAGTTAGTTCCTAGTTACCATTATAGTATGCCTATAAATAATAACAATTATTACCACTTGAATTTCGTGGAATTTTAATCAATAACTTTTATCATTTTATAATAAATTGAGCATTTTGGCAACCTCTTTTTTACAATTACTTATATAAATTTATAAATATTGTTATTTTTCACACATATAGTATTACCATATCCAATATAAAATACATCTTTCACATATGAAGCTGTAAATAGATAAATTTTAACTTTTGCCATATGACTACTGTTGCCAACAAACTATGTGTTTTTTTGCCACCTATTTATAAATGTCAATAAATGTCAAGCTTACATATAAATAGTTACTAAATATTATACATTTTTCATGTCTTTAATTGCCTGCACTGCATATAAATAACCATTAAGTCCTAAGCCTACCACCTGACCGTTGCACACTGGCACTGTAACAGATGTATGTCTAAATTCTTCTCTTGTATGTACATTAGATATATGAACTTCAATCTTAGGAATATCGGCAACGGAAGCAAGTGCGTCTCTTACAGCATAACTGTAATGTGTAAATGCTCCCGGATTAATTACAATTCCATCTACTTTATCATAGTAAGCCTGCTGTATCTTGTCAATTATTGCTCCTTCGTGATTGCTTTGAAAAACTTCAACTTCTACCCCAAGTTCATTTGCCTTATCATTAATAAGCTTTTCAAGATAAGCATAGTCTTGATTGCCATATATCCCTTTTTCTCTAATACCTAAAAAATTAATATTAGGTCCATTAATTACTAATATTTTCATAATATAATCCTTTCCAACTGATTTACTCATTATAGTCTATCAAATCTAGTTTGCGTCTTTTAGACAAAAAATTTTCATACCATAAACTTTGCTATATTCAACTATAAGAAACACTCTCTGCTAGTTTCTCATATTATCACAACAGTCACCCAGTCTAATGCAAGTACGAACTTTGACTCGTTGCTCGTATGAATAAATTAACAAATTACAGCTTTACTTCTTCATACATCTGTTTAAATGATTTATTATCTGTCTTAATAACACAATCTGCTACAGAAATATAAATATTTTCTCTTGCAATCATAAGACTTTCTATCTTTTGTCTTACATTTCCACCTGCAAGAAGTGGTCTTTTTGTATCATTTTTAAGACGTTTTTCAAGCTCATTTATTGATGTTTCAAGATAGATTACTTTTCCAAGTTGTTTAAGTATAGCTCTGTTACACTCTCTTACCGGAAGACCTCCGCCAACAGATATTACAGCATTACTTACACTTTTAGATAATTTATCTATAGTGCTTGTTTCAAGACTTCTAAAAAACTCTTCTCCATCACTTGCAAATATATCACTTATCTTTCTATTTTCTTTACTTTCTATATAATCATCAGTATCTATAAATTCCATATTGTAATTATTTGCAATCCATTTACCAAAGGTTGTCTTTCCACACCCCATAAAACCTATAAGTACTATATTATTCAACGATGTTTAACTCCTTTTTCATACATTCGTAAACTTCATTTGCCTGTTCATCTGTAACTTTTATATTATTCCACAATTCAAAGGCACTAACTCCTTGATATAATAACATTTTAAGACCGTTGTAAGCACATTTTCCTTGAGCATTAATAAGCTTAATAAACTTAGTAGTTGCAGGATTGTAAATAATATCAACTCCAACTGCTGCCTTTTTATAAAATTCTTCATCTTCAATAACAGCACTGTCACAATTAGGATACAAACCTACACTTGAAGTCTGAATTACAATATAATCATCACCTTCAAGCATATTATAATCTGATAAAGCCATAGCCTTTGCCACACAAGAGTTAAGATGTGTATTAATATCATTTGCAATGCTTTGAGCCTTTTCAACTGTTCTATTAAGAATATTAACACTTACTGCACCCTTATTTACACATAAAAATGCAATTGCTCTGGCAGCACCACCAGCACCTAAAATTATTACCTTATTACCACCAAGCTTAATTCCTACTTCGTCAAGCTCTCTTTCAAGTCCCAAAATATCAGTGTTATATCCTTTATAACCCTTGTCAGTTCTTACAAGTGTATTCACAGCACCAATTGCCTTTGCCATAGGGTCAATATCATCAAGCACGTCTATCACTTCCTGCTTATGCGGAACTGTCACATTAAGCCCCTTTATATCAAGTGCAAATGCACCTTTAACGGCAGTTTCTACACACCCCTTTTCAACTTTAAATGTTGTATACACCATGTCAATATTACAAAGCTTTGCAAGTTTATTATGTATTAAAGGTGAAATAGAATGTCCCACAGGATTGCCAATTAAGCCACACACCTTTGTTGTTCCATTAATTACATTCATTTTTCTTTTCCTTTCTCAATTTGATATTTTTTGTATTAATACCAAAACTTAAATATATTTATATTATATTTTTTCATTCATCGTATGATTTTTCATATAAAAATGTAACACAATCGCCTCAAGATAACGTTTTAAAACAATTTGTATTTCTTCATGTTTAGCTATAGGTGCTACAAGAATTGTCTTTATTCCTGCTCTATTAGCTCCCCACACATCAGTAAAGAGCTGGTCACCAATAAATAATGTGTTATTAACGTCTGTTCCCATAATCTCCATTGCTTTAATGTAATTAACAGGTGATGGCTTCTTTGCATTACTTACATACTCTGAATGTACTTTATCAGCCAAAGGTTTAACCCTATACTCTTTATTATTAGAGATAATACAAGTCTTAATGCCTTTTGAATGAAGCTTGTTAAATAGTTCTATTGCTCTTGTTGTCACAGGCGCACCATGCTCTACAAGTGTATTGTCAACGTCATATATTATCCCTTTGTATCCAGCTTTATATAACCCATCATAATCTATATTATATGCTGAGTCGTAATAAGCAGTAGGATAAAATCTCTCTAACATATTTGATATTATCCTGCCTTTCTATAAATTATTTTAGTATCTTATTAATCTCATCAAGAAATGTATTAACATCTTTAAATTCACGATATACTGAAGCAAATCTTACATAAGCAACTTCATCTAATTGCTTTAACTTATCCATAACAATTGCGCCAATATCTGTTGTTGTTACTTCTTTTTCTTCAAGATTAAATATTTGATTTTCGATTTCATCAACTGTATGATTAATCTGTTCTAATGAAATAGGTCGCTTATGACAAGACCTTACAATTCCTGCTAAGATTTTTTGTCTATCATAAGGTTCTCTATTATTATCTTTCTTTATTACAATAAGAGGTAACGTTTCAACTTTTTCATAAGTGGTAAATCTTTTCCCACATTCTTCACATTGACGTCTTCTTCTTATCGAGCAATCATCTGTTGGTCTTGAATCTATAACTTTTGTATTCTCATTACCACAAAATGGACATTTCAAAATATATACCTCCATATTTTAATTATTTTATTGTATTTTTTTATTTAAAAATTTTCACCAAATGTAATGCCATTTTCTGTAAAATGTATTCTTATATTTGTTTATATATTACTACTATAACAATTTATCAGAATTAGCTTACACTTTTTCCATTATTGCTAAATAAAAATTTTTACAATCCCTATGCATATTTGATTATAATTTAATATTATGGTATAGTCAATTATTTGCCGCATTTTTACTATATTTTACTTCTTTTATATATTACTTTTAGAATACGTCCTTTGCCAAATTGGTTATTCTTGGCAGTATAAATCCATCTATCATGGCAATACTTTATAAAGAATAAAAAATAAAGCTAGTAAAGTTAATATTACAATTTGCTTTACTACTTATTAATTTTAGAATTATAAAGGAGAAAATAGAATTGGCTGGTTATAAAGTTGAAATATGTGGAGTGAATACGTCTTCACTCCCCCTTTTATCTTCCAAAGAAAAATCACTACTTTTACAAAAAGTTAAAGCTGGCGATAATATTGCTCGTGAAAAATTTATCAAATGCAATTTAAGACTTGTCTTAAGCATTGTGCAACGATTTTCACAAAGCAATGAAAATATTGATGACCTATTTCAAATAGGTTGTATAGGAATGATTAAGGCTTTAGATAACTTCGATATTAATCAAGGTGTACAATTTTCTACCTACGCCGTTCCTATGATTACTGGTGAGATAAAACGACATCTTCGTGACAATAGCTCATCAATACGAGTGAGCAGGTCATTAAAAGATACTGCCTATAAAGCATTATATGCTAAAGAAAATTATATAAAAAAACATCAAAAAGAACCTACCGTATCTGAAATATCTGCAGAAACAGGAATTAGTCGTGAAGATATCGTTATGGCAATGGACGCAGTACAATCTCCAGTTTCTCTATACGAGCCAGTATTTTCTGAAAGCGGCGACACACTTTATATTATGGACCAAGTAAGTGACAAAAAAAACAAAGAAGACACATGGGTAGAACACCTAGCTCTTTCAGAAGCGATGAAGCACCTAGATAAACGAGAACAGCGAATTATAAGAATGAGATTTTTCGACTGCAAGACACAAATGGAAACGGCAAGCGAAATAGGTATATCACAAGCACAAGTTAGTCGTCTTGAAAAAAATGCACTAAAGGCTATGAAAAAATATCTTATATAATTATTTTTAATACACACTCAAACTTTAATTCTTATTAATAATATAGAAATTATATATAACTAATTTTGTATCATTCAAGCTATAATGATGTATAAAGGAAAATAGTATCTTCCCCACACACTTATACATTTCCCGCATATAATTTAATAAGAACATTCTACTTGGAGCTTGTCTATGCGGATATGTGAATTTAGAAATAAGCAAGTAATAAATGTAAGCGACTGTAAAGTTCTAGGCTTCGTTGCCGACATTGACTTCGATACTTGTAGCGGTTGTATTTTAACCATAATTGTCCCCGGCCCGGCAAAGTTTTGCGGGCTTCTCGGACATGAAATAGAATATGTAATTCCCTTCAAATGCGTAAAATGTATTGGTCCAGACGCAATCCTTGTTGATGTAGATATAGAAAAAATTGCTAAGAAATGTATATAAATGTTGAAAAGCTACATAATTTGAATTAAAATATTCTTAAGTACGATATGCGTAAGAATGGAGGAAAATTATGGCGAACAATTTTGTTGCTTATGTCGGCTGTTATAACAATGGTGCTGACGATGGTATCAATATATTTGATATGGATATTAAAAAAGGACGTATTACAAAGAGAAAAGGTGTTAAGATAAATAACTCATCTTATATTACATTTTCACATAGTCAAAAATACTTATACTCAATATGTGACACAGGTGTAGCATCATTTGCAATTGCACCCGCTGGTGATTTAGAGCCTATTAATATAAGCTCTATTAACGGTATGCGTGGTTGTCATTTAACAGTGACTAATGATGACCGCTTTATCATTGTATCAGGATATCACGATGGTAAAATCACAGTATTAAGACTCAATGAAGATGGTTCTGTAGGTAATATCGTTGATGAAGTATTTCACAAAGGACTTGGAAGTATTGCTGAACGTAACTTCCGACCTCATGTAAATTGGTCTGTATTTACACCAGACAATGAACTTTTATGTGTCTGTGACTTAGGTATTGACCAGATAAAAGTATATGAATTTAATCACGACACAGGAAAGCTTAAGTTATATGATATAATAAGAACACAACTTGAGTCAGCTCCTAGACAAATGCACTTTAGTCCAGATGGCAAGTTTGCTTATGTTGTTTGCGAATTAAAGAATTATATCAATGTATATTCATACGATAAGAACCGCAAAGAAAGATTTGAATTTATACAAAATATTTTCACTGTAAGAAAAGGTCACAAGTCCAACAGTGCCGCTTCTAACTTTATATTTGCTAACGATGGTAATAATGCAGTTTGTTCTAACGCAGGAGATAACACTGTTACAATATATTCAATCAACAAGGAAACAGGACTTTTGAGCAGTATTTCATCTCTTCCTATTAGTGGTGACTATCCTAAGTACATATCAATGTTTCCAGATGACAAGCATATAATGTCACTTAATAACGAAGGAAATACCATCACAATATTTACTATTCATTTCGACCGAGGACTAATTGTAATGAATGGCCCAGAAATAAAAATATCAAAGCCAAACAACATGATTATAAAAGAATTATAATAAGCAATTTACCTACTTCTATTGCTTATTATAATAATGTGCTATAATAGATATAGTTTTCGACACGAGCCTCATACTATCGTTAATAGATACAGTGGTGTCTTTGGTAGTGAACGTCTTATAAAAAGTCATTAGTCTTATATGCCGAGTATATTGGAAAGTGATTGTATATAAGAAACCAACGAGCTTTAGCCGTTGGAGTGTAAGCACATAATCGCTATGCAGATGGTTTATTATTTTGTCCATTAAGTTAAAAACAGCTATATATGTATATCACCTTGAACAAATTAGTTCATAGTTGTTATACAAATATAGCTGTTTTTTTAGATAACACTTATACTTAAAAACTTCAAAGTAAATAAAAAATTTAATCAACTGGATTATATTTTTCTGATTGAACCTTGATAAGTTCTTCATCATCAAAATAATTAATCTTCATAGAAGCCTTAACTTCATCAAGTGTCTGCTGTGCCACCTTGTATGCTTCCTCTGTACCCTTTTTAAGAATATTATAAACTTCTGGAATATCCTTTTCAAATTCATGTCTTCTTGCTCTTATTGGCTCAAGTTCCTTTTGAATTACGTTATTTAAGAACTTCTTAACCTTAACATCGCCAAGACCACCTCTCTGATAGTGTTCCTTTAATTCATCAAGGTTATTGTAATCTGGAAGAAATTCCTTGAAGTCTTCCGGTGTGCTTAAAGCATCAAGATATGTAAACACACAGTTTCCTTCTATCTTACCTGGGTCTTCAATTCTTATATGGTCTGGGTCAGTGTACATTCCCATAACTTTCTTTTTAACATCTTCTGGTGTATCTGCCAAATATATACAGTTACCGAGTGACTTACTCATCTTAGCCTTGCCATCTGTACCAGGAAGTCGCATACATACCTTATTATCTGGTAATAAAATCTCTGGTTCAACAAGTGTATCTCCATAAACAGAGTTGAACTTTCTTACAATCTCTCTAGTCTGTTCAATCATAGGCTCTTGGTCTTCACCTACTGGGACTGTTGTAGCCTTAAATGCTGTAATATCCGCAGCCTGACTTATAGGATATGTAAAGAAGCCTACTGGAATACTTGTTTCAAAGTTACGAAGCTGAATTTCAGCCTTTACAGTAGGATTACGTTGTAATCTTGACACTGTAACAAGGTTCATATAATAAAATGTAAGCTCTGTAAGCTGTGGTATCTGTGACTGTATAAAAATATTAGTCTTAGTAGGGTCAACACCACATGAAAGATAGTCAAGTGCAACCTCTATAATATTTTGTCTTACTTTTTCAGGATTGTCCGCATTATCTGTAAGCGCCTGTGCGTCTGCTATCATAATAAATATATTATCAAACTCTCCTGAATTTTGTAATTCTACTCTCCTTTTAAGAGAACCAACATAATGACCAAGATGAAGTCTTCCTGTTGGTCTATCTCCTGTCAATATAATCTTAGACATATTAAACCTGCTACTAAAAACATACACAAATTCGTATATGTTAAATAATTGCTACAATCTCACGATTTGTAGTTAATATAGCTTTTCCTTTCCTAGATTTTAATTATTTACCACTTAATTTAGTAGTCTTAACCATAAGCCGCCAATCCCAACAGAGTTCTACCTCATCATTATCAAGACTATTTCAACTTGCACTGGATATATCTCATTAGCTTCACTGGTTTCAAGTTATCAACTATTGTACCACAACTTCTTAAAACTTACAATCTATCACACCATAATAAACTTCCGTAAGATATCAGTAGTATATAAGCAACTACGAGAAACTTGCATTGCAAGTTTCTCAAGTTATCGCGACAGTCGTCAAGGTCTTGTGCAAGCACAGACTTTGACTCGTTGTTCGCGTAAATAAATGCACCATTAAAAGAACTGTAGTTTATATTTGTATGACAACATCGAACACACTTGTTCGATGATGACAGACAAATATAGACTACTGTACTTTTACTGGTGTGTGTTTGCTTATATACTACTGATATCCCCATAACCTTAATTATATCATATTAAAAATATAAAAAATATTTCAAAATAATAATTGTGCAATTACAAAAATCATAGTAAAATATGTTGTAAAGAAAAATTTCTGTAGTTCATAACACTTATGAACACAGGCAAATACGGAGGATTATTAATGAGACATTTATTAAACCCACTCGACTTTACAACCGATGAAACAGAACAACTTCTCGATTTAGCAAGCGATATTGCAAAAGACCCTGCTAAATACAGTCACAAATGTGATGGTAAAAAAATAGCTACACTTTTCTATGAACCAAGTACACGAACAAGACTCAGTTTTGAAGCAGCAATGCTCAATCTCGGTGGCTCTGTCCTTGGTTTTTCTTCTGCCAATTCAAGCTCGGCAGCAAAAGGCGAAAGCGTATCAGACACAATAAGAGTTATCTCATGTTACGCAGATATATGTGCAATGCGACACCCAAAAGAAGGCGCTCCTATGGTAGCAGCTTCAAAGTCATTAATTCCAATTATCAACGCAGGTGATGGTGGTCATCAACATCCAACACAGACACTTACTGATATGATGACAATTCGTGAATTAAAAGGCTCTCTTAACAATTTCACAATAGGTCTTTGTGGCGACTTAAAGTTTGGTCGTACTGTTCATTCACTTATCAATTCTCTTATAAGATATGAGAATGTAAAGTTTATTCTTATATCACCTAAAGAACTTAGTATTCCTGATTATATAAAAGAAAACTTAATCGACAACAATATAGAATTTGAAGAAGTTGAAAAGCTCGAAGATGTAATGCCAAAACTTGATATTCTTTATATGACTCGTGTTCAAAAAGAAAGATTTTTCAATGAAGACGACTATTTAAGAATGAAAAACTTCTACATTCTTGACAAAGCCAAAATGGAACTTGCTAAAAAAGACATGTATGTGTTACACCCACTTCCACGAGTTAATGAAATATCTGTAGAAGTTGATGATGACCCTAGAGCTGCATACTTTAAGCAGGCACAATTCGGTGTATATGTGCGAATGGCACTTATCCTTACACTTTTAGGTATTGACAAATAATTTAAACGAAAGGAGTGTGGGATTATATAATCCCACTAATTAATAAATGTTAAACGTAGGACAATTAAATGAAGGCTTCGTTCTTGACCATATCGAAGCTGGTAAATCTATGATGATATATAACAAGCTTGGATTAGACAAGCTCGACTGCTGTGTTGCTATTATCAAAAATGCAAGAAGTAATAAAATGGGCAAAAAAGACATTATAAAAATAGAAGCCGACCTTGACCTTGTAGACCTTGACGCACTCGGCTTCATCGACCACAATATCACTGTAAACATCATCAAAAACGGTGAAATCGTTGACAAAAAGACATTAAAACTTCCAAAGTCAATTACAAACGTAATCAAATGCCAAAACCCTAGATGTATAACATCAATAGAACAAGAGCTTGACCATGTATTTATCTTAACTGATGAAGAAAAACAAGTATATAGATGTAAATACTGTGAAGAAAAATACACTCGTAGAAGCAGACATATAGACTAAGAAATATAATATTACAACACTAATAAAATATTAGAATTTAACTTTTCTACTTAACTTAATAATAGTAAACCATAAAAAGCTGTCACAAAGAAATCAATATACTTTTATATTAATTTTTATTGTGACAGTTTTTTAACAAAATATAAAAAACACACTCTGCTAGTTTCTCAAATCATCTCAACTATCAATCAGTCTTGTGCGAGAATAACCTTTCAGTTGTTGTTGGCATAAACACTAAATAAGTCCCCATCTTTACTTTTATTGTATAAAACAATAACAAATAAAGATGGGGACTTATTTATATTAATATTAAAAGAAATTCAAAATTAATTTTAAAATAATAAAATATCGAGCAACACTATAAGCCGGGTTATGTATTAGACAATCATCTATCTAGTCCTACTGTCGCCAGCAGGCTCAAGCGACCTACCTAAAAGCACGACGGGCAGCCGTATCACTTTTGTTTTGGTCTTGCTTCGAATGGGGTTTACATAGCCACCTTTGTTACCAAAAGTGCGGTAGTCCCTTACGCTACCTTTCCACCCTTACCATTAAAAATGGCGGTATATTTCTGTTGCACTAGCCTTAGAGTCACCTCCACCAGACGTTATCTGGCATTCTGCCCTATGAAGCCCGGACTTTCCTCACCTACAGTCTTTCGACACTTGTAGCCGCGATTGTCTGTGTTACTCAATATCTTAGTTATTATACAATAAAACTCACCAAAAATGCAACCATAAATTCTTTTAATTAAGTATTTATATGCTAATTAAGCCAATACACTTACATAAGATACTAGAATTATATAAAGCAATGAATGCACCATTAAAAGAACAGCTATCTATCTTTGTATGGCAACAGCGAACACACTTGTTCGATGATGACATACAAAGATAAATAACTGTACTTTTACTAGTGTGTGAATGTTTTATATAATTCTAGTATCTTCAACCAACTTTACTTTTGTTCAGCCTTATTTTCACTTACAATTCTAAATACACTAAGTTTAAACTGGTCTTCTGTACTAATACCAATAAACCTACCACCATATATAATATTGTTAGGATTACTATCATCTTTCCTTACAATCTGTACAACAGCTTTAATTCTTGCACAACCATCAAAATCAAGGTCAGTATTATAATAGGAATTAATCTCTATTGGCTCTTGTGTTGAGAATGAAATACCCGTTTCTGACACATCTATGATATTTACATTAATCTTCTTACTATCTTCATAATGTGAATATTCACCATTATCAAGCCTATTAATACTAATAACAGCATTTACATCTACTCTTTTTGCTCTTCTTTTTTCAATACCCATAAATTATCCCTCATTTCTGTATATCAACTTAATGTATAAACATAGCATCTCCAAAACTAAAAAATCTATATTTTTCTTCCACAGCTTCTTTATATGCGTTAAGTACATGCTCTCTTCCTGCAAGTGCTGATACAAGCATAACAAGTGTTGACTCTGGCAAATGAAAATTAGTAATAAGACAATCTATTGCCTTAAATTTATAACCAGGATATATAAATATCTGTGTCCAACCACTACAAGCTGGAATTGTACCATCTTCTTTTGCTACTGACTCAAGAGTTCTTGTACTTGTTGTACCAACAGCTATTACTCTGTGTCCATTCTTTCTTGCATTATTAATCTTGTCAGCTTCTTCTTGTTCTACCATATAGAACTCTGAGTGCATATGATGGTCAAGAATATTTTCTTCTTTAACAGGTCTAAATGTACCAAGTCCTACATGAAGCGTTACTCTTGCTATATCAATCCCCTTTTCTTTAATTTTTTCAAGAAGCTCCTTAGTAAAATGAAGTCCTGCCGTTGGTGCTGCTGCAGAACCATCATGCTTTGCATATACAGTCTGATATCTATTCTTATCCTCAAGCTTATGTGTAATATAAGGTGGAAGTGGCATTTGACCTAACTCATCAAGTATTTCTTCAAATATACCATCATAAGTAAATTGAATAAGTCTATTTCCTTCTTCTACAATATCTATAATTTCTCCAATAAGCTTGCCATTACCAAAACTAATCTTAGCACCAACTCTAGCTTTCTTACCAGGCTTTACAAGCACTTCCCAAGTATCCTTTAAATCATTTTTTCTAGTAAGAAGAAGTACTTCAATAGCTGCTCCTGTTCCAACCTTTTCACCAATAAGTCTTGCTGGAATAACCTTAGTATCATTAATTACAAGACAATCTCCCGGATTAAGATAGTCAATTATATCCTTGAATATCTTATGTTCAATTGCACCAGTTTCCTTGTCAAGCACCATAAGTCTTGAACTTGAACGGTCTGATAATGGGTCTTGTGCAATAAGTTCTTCTGGAAGGTCATAATAAAAATCATGTAAATTCAAAATATTACCATACCTTTCGTGTTATTATGCTCTAAGCTCAATGCCTAATTCTGCTAAATCCTTTAATATATTTTCCATAATACTTGAAACATCTTTGTCTTCAAGTGTTCTGTCTTTAGCCCTAAATGATATAGAATATGCTACTGACTTGTAACCAATCTTAATCTGAGCGCCTTCATATATATCAAATAAATTATAGCTTTCAAGAAGGCTACCGCCTCTCTTTTCTATAATCTTTTCAACCTCGCCAACTAAAACTTCCTTAGGCATTACCATACTAATATCTCTTGATACAGCAGGGAACTTTGCAATTCCTTCATACTTTCTATCAAATGAAGCAAATTCCACTACAGCAGGCATATCAATTACTGCTATATATGTTCTTTCGCCAAGTGAATATGTGTCAGCAACATCTGGATGAACTTCACCTAAATATCCGACCTTTACACCATCATAGCTAATTTCTGCTTGACGACCTGGATGTAAGAATGGTTTGTTAGCTTCTGGATTATACTCTGGTCTTAACTTCATTCCAATCTTATCGAAAAATTCTTCAACTACACCCTTCATTGTAAAGAAGTCACCATCGCCATAGAAGCCTAATGTGAACTGAACTCTTTCGTCTGGAAGTTCATTTACCTTATCTTCCTTAGGAATATATACTGTAGCAAATTCATAAAGCTTTACGTTCTTGTTACGTCTATTATAGTTAGTTGAAAGTGATGTAAGCATACCATTAACTGGAAGTGTTCTCATTATTGAGAAATCTTCTCCCAATGGATTAGAAATAAGTATTGTATTTCTGTATTCTGAATTTTCATCAAGCTTTAACTTGTCAAATACCTTAGGACTTTCAAATGAATAAGTCATAGCCTGTGAGAAGCCACAGAACTGTGCTATTTCTCTTGCAACATTTTCAACTCTATGCTTGAAAGAAATCTTACCCATTGTTGTTGAGCCTGATGGAAGAGTTGTAGGAATATTAGCATAGCCGTAAAATCTTGCAACTTCTTCTGCAATATCAGCAGTTCTTAAAAGGTCTTGTCTAAATGTAGGAATAATAAGTTCATTACTTTCCTTGTCATATTCTAATTCAAGTCTTTCAAAGTATGACATCATTTCGTCAACAGACACATCTGTACCTAATAACGCATTAATCTTTTCTGGTTCAAATGTAATTCTCTTCTTTTCCTTCTTGTTAGGATATATATCAATTGCTCCACCAACAACTTCACCTGCACCAAGCTCTTCAATAAGCTGACAAGCTCTGTCCATTGCTGCCATTGCATTTTCTGGGTCAAGTCCCTTTTCAAACTTGCCAGAAGCATCTGTTCTTAAACCTAACTTCTTAGTAGCTTTTCTTATATTAGTTCCGTCAAATGTAGCTGCTTCAAAAAGCATTGTTGTTACATCGTCTGTAATCTTAGAATTCTGACCACCCATAATACCAGCAAGACCAATAGCTTTATCAGCATCACATATCATAAGCATTGATGAATCAAGTGTTCTTTCCTGCTCATCAAGAGTTTCAAACTTTTCTCCATCTTCTGCTCGTCTTACGATAATCTTCTTACCTGCTATTGTATCAAGGTCATAAGCGTGCATTGGCTGACCATATTCTTCCATAACATAGTTAGTTATATCTACTATATTGTTGATTGGTCTAATTCCTGCTGTAGCAAGTCTTCTTTGCATCCACTTAGGAGATGGTGCAAGCTTAATATTCTTTACAACTCTTGCTGTGTATCTGCTACAAAGGTCTGTATCCTTAACTTCTACTGAAATATAGTCATTAACATCTTCTGAATTACCAGTCTTTGTAACTACTGGTGGGTTAAAAGGCTTCTTAAATGTAGCTGCCACTTCTCTTGCTATACCAAGAACACTATAACAGTCTACTCTGTTATTAGTAATTTCGTATTCATGTACTGTATCATGAAGTCCAAGATATTCTATAGCATCAGAACCAACTTCAGCGTCATCACCTAAGATATATATACCATCTTCTGCTGCGTCTGGATAAAATTCTATTGATGAACCAAGTTCTTCAATAGCACACATCATACCATTAGATGGAACGCCTCTTAACTTACCCTTCTTTATCTTAATACCATTTTCTGGTAAAGCGCCACCATCATGTCCGCCTGCTACTCGTCCACCGTCTAATACTACTGGAACTTTCTGACCTGATGTACCTACTTTAATATTAGAAGCACCTGTAACTATCTGTATTGTTTCATTTCCTACATTTACCTGACACACTACAAGTTTATCAGCATCAGGGTGCTTTTCTACAGACTCAATCTGCCCGATAACTATTTTTTCAAGATTTTTATCGTATGACTCAAAGCTTTCAACCTTAGTTCCTGAAAGAGTCATTGCATCAGCAAATTCTTGTGGTGTAACATTTTCAAGACCTGGTACTATTGCTTTAATCCAATTTAATGATGTATTCATGATTTATTAATCCTTTCATACTTGTTATTTATAATACAACACTTTTATTAACTTTCCATAATCCACTTTTATTACTCAAAACAACTGTAAGAAATAAGCTTGGCAAACTCTTAATTTATCATACCATTTGCCAATTCCTGTACAAGCACAAACTTTGGCGCATTGCTCGTGTAAATAAAAATGAAAACTTATTTAATATTACAAAAGTTTTTAGAACTGCTTTAAGAAACGAATATCATTTTCATATAATAATCTCATATCGTCTATTTCATACTTAAGGTCAGCAATTCTTTCAAGACCTATACCAAATGCAAAGCCTGTATACTTGTCCTTATCAATTCCGCACATTTCAAATACATGTGGGTGAACCATTCCACAGCCTAAGATTTCTATCCAGCCTTCGCCCTTACACATACGACAGCCCTTACCGCCACACTTAAAACAAGTAACGTCCATTTCTGCACTTGGCTCTGTGAATGGGAAATGATGTGGTCTAAACTTAACCTTTGTATCTGGCCCAAAGTACTGTCTTGCCCATTCAGCTAATGTTCCCTTTAAGTCAGCAAATGTAACATTTTCATCAATAACAAGACCTTCAACCTGATGGAAACAAGGTGAATGTGTTGCGTCTACTTCATCAGCTCTGTATACACGACCAGGAGAAATCATCTTAATTGGAAGTCTTCCCTTTTCCATCTCATGTACCTGTACAGATGATGTCTGTGTTCTAAGCACAATCTTATCATTAATATAGAATGTATCCTGCTCATCTTTTGCTGGGTGGTTAGCAGGAATATTAAGGGCTTCAAAGTTATAGTAGTCATACTCAACTTCTGGGCCTTCAACAACTTCATAACCCATGCCTACGAAAATTCTTTCAACTTCTTCAAGTGCAAGAGTATCTGGGTGGCTATGTCCTACATTGTTTTTCTTAGCAGGTAGTGTAACGTCAATAACTTCACTCTTAAGCTGTGCTTCTCTTAACTTTGTTGCAAGATTTTTCTTTGCATTTTCAAGAACTTCTTCAATGCTCTTTCTTGTATCATTAACAATCTGTCCTACTGCTGGACGTTCTTCTGGAGATACATCTTTCATTCCCTTAAGCACTTCTGTAAGCTCTCCTTTTTTACCTAAGAAAGCTACTCTAACTTCATTTAATTTTTCAAGAGAATCAGTTGAATTAATTTGCTCTAAAGCTTTTTCTTTGATTTCTTGTAATCTTTCCTTCATCATCTTCTTTTTCCTCCATCTGAAAAAACCTAATTTCTATTTTATCATACGCTTTACAATTGGCAAGCAAAATTTTATTTTTTGTATAATATTTATCTAATAATTTGAAAATCTATATTTTTTTTAATAACATAATATACTTATTATAAATTTTATTTAATAATTAGCTCTCTTTGCATTTTTTCTCATAGTACTTCTTCGTTCAAAATCTTCTATAATATTCAATGCGTCATTCATATATTCTGGATTATTATTTGTAACCTTCATAATATTACATTTTGCATCTTCCATTATATCTTCATTATCTTGAATAAGACCTCTTAACCTTTGACGTTGTACAGTAAGGTCGTGCCTTACTTCTACCATTTCATTTTTATTGTACAGTGCCTTAACTCGTGTAAGCCATATTTGTGTATTATATACACCAGCTTGTCTTAATAGAGATTGTAAATGTTCTTCTGCTTCATTAAGACTTGATGTAAGCATAACAACTCTTTTTTGTTCTTCCTTCATCTCAAGATAAGCCTCAAACTTTTTAACAAGTTCATAAGAACTTTTAACACCATATTTTGAATAACCATAGTCAAGTGCATTAGCCGCATTAATATATTTTATCTTAATCTTATTAAGAAGTCCTGCTGCCTTGTTAATCTTCTTTTCTGTTACAAGTACTTGTCTTTCAGTAACTCTTAATATACCAAACATACCAATAGCTATAATTGCACCAAGTGCAGTAATTATAGCAAATAACAACGTATTTTGTGTATCGTCCATTGCTATCATTGCTATTACAAATATTGAAAATATAACCACAAGAAATATTACCGAAATAAGCGATATCTTACGAACCTTTAATTGTCTTTTTGTAAGCTCCTGTGCATCAAGGCGAAGTGAAAGCCTTTCTGCTTCAAGTATCCTCATATCTCTTTTTACTGCTTCATAATAAGACTCTTCTTTTTCAAGATATTTAAGACTCTTATCAAAATCATCTTCTAACATTTCCATTCTGTGATATGTACTATTAGAAAGCTTTTTATCATCTGATTTATACATTCTTCTATCAACAGTAAGGTTATCAACTCTTTCTGCCTCAGTAGATATCTGTTTTAATAAGTATTCTGGAGCAGCTTCAATCATTTGAACATCTGAAAATTGCCTTGTAACATTTTCATATTCCTTCATTGACATATCAATACTAATTGAAGCATCTTCCATTATTTTACACTGTTCTTTTATATAATTGCTTATTCTATCATCACTTTTTCTGTGCGATATTCTTTTACTTTCTTTTTTTGTATTGACTGTATCTTCAGGTGTACTTATATTAGTAGTCTTTACTACTTCTTCAGCTTCTAAAGCCTTGTAACGACGTGTTGTCTTGTCACTGATATCACGATTAGTATTATTAGTTCTATTATAATTTACATTATCAGTTTTATTGTTTAGCTGACTATCTATTGAACTTATATTTTTACTAACCTTACTTTGTCTATTGACTTTTTTTACACTAGAAATATCTTCTGTAAATTCACTATTTTTAGATAAACTTGCACTTTTTGCGCCATCAATAAGTGTCTTTCTTATAGCATTCTTTTGAATTTCAAGTTGTTTTTTATTTTCTTCTTCTATTGCTTCAAGCTTTTTTGATAACTTTCTACTCTTATTAGAAGATTTTTTATTTTTATTTCCATTAATAAGATTATCTTTATTGTTAATCTTATCAACAGCACTCATAAGGTCTTTTGCTTGCACACTACTTAAAAGCTGGTCAAATCTTTCTTCCTCTTCCTGTGCTTTTTTCTTAGCTTCGTAAGCCTTATCATAACCTTTTAATGCCTTTTCTTTCTTCTTATCTTCGTACAATTCTAGCTCTTTTTTTCTTGCTTGCTGATTATTGTACATCTCGTATTTTTTTTCAAACTGACTTACAAGCTCAGCCACACTTTTATCTTGTGCTTCTTGTTTATCTTTTGTATTAAATACTGCTTCATCTAAATGAATATCATCATCCGATTTATCAATATCACTTTTGGAATTATTATACTTCTTATTAATATCATCATCTGAAGAATATTCATCAAGATAATCTAAATCATATTCTTCTTTATATGTGTTTTTTAAACTTTTAAATATACCCATATTTCCTCATTAACCGCCTCAAGACGTATATTTTCTATAATTTTGCTTCCATCGTTCAATAAGATGCTCTATTTCATTATAATAATCTGCAACGTGTCCTTCATCTTTTTTATTAAGAGTTGCTGTAAGACTTCTAAATTCATCTGAATACTTTGCATTATCCATACAACTTTCAAGTTCTTTTTTAATAGCAAGCTTATCTCCTGTTTCATCGTCATTGTCAATAAAATTATCTCCTTTAGACAGACGTAACGCCATCATATATGCCTTTTTATATTCTTGCCCTTGCCCTATTCTATATGCTTCTTTAAAATAATATGAAGCCTGCTCAAACAATAACATTCTTGCATAAGCAACACCTATGTTATTATATACATTTGCATAAAAAAGCCCTGAAAGAGTTGTATCCACATTTCCATCTATTATCTTATTATAAGTCACTATTGCCTTATAGTAAAACTTATTATTAAGATACGAGTCTGCTCTTGACTTTAAACGTTCATATACCTTTTGAGTATTAAGAGTTTCAAGAATATCTCTTATTTCATCAATTTCTGCATCATTATAATAATCAACATACTTAAGTATTGTAACAACAATCTGTGCAAGTCCTCCGCCATTTTGCATAAGATACTCTATTCTATCTGCAAGTGCGTACTCACCTACATCTTCCTTTATAAACTTAAGAAATCTTTCATCTATCATATCAGCTTCTATTATATATATATTGTTGTATATAAAATAACTCAATTCTTCCAACGAATATATATTAATATCCATACTGTCAATATGTAATGGAACTTGCGACTCCTTAGTTCTGCATAGAATAATTCCACTCATTATGCTTCCCCTTCTGATACTTTCCTTTCCGTATCAAGATAAATTTCTTTTTTTATTACTCTTCCTGAACTTTTAGCAAAATCTCCAAAACCTCTGTCAGTGATTGTAACAACCATCTTACTATCATTTTCAAATGTTACATTCATATTAATTCTTGTTATTCTGCCTTCTCTGTATGGAATTTCACTTATATCAATAACTTCTTCATATTCTTCACTACTGTCACAACTTCTTAGTATAAACCTAATCTTTGTTATATCATCAAGAATAAAATCAATATTTCTATCTGCCATGTACCAATTAATTCCAGTTCTTACTAACCTAAATCTTCTAGGAACTCCTCTTTCAATTATATCAAGTTCAACGCCCGTTGTTATTCTATTATAACAAGCAAGCAAAACATTTTTAAATAAATCTGAGTTAATTTCTTCATAAGCACAGTAACAAGCGCCCTTTACAAAAAGATTTTGTCCCACAAAGGCTTTTCTTCCAGTACACAACATTCTTGCAAATTCCATTGGAAATTCAGGAATATCAAAGCCAACACCTGTAAGATATACAGAAGATAAACTCCTATCAGGCATTACACCTCTTACAATTTCCATAATATGCTCACTTACATCTGCAAAACTCTTACGTCCCTGTACAACATCTAGTATTTTATTGTCGTCAAAAGTTACTCTTTTTTCCATTATAACATTCTTATCTTGTATCTTGCCAATATTCATTCTATAAGTGTGAAGTCCATCTATCGTATAGTCAAGAAGCATAACGCCAGAAGAATATAATTCGTGCTTCTGACTAAACGCATAATAAGCATAACATTCCTCATGACTTATTAATATCCACTGTTCCTTTGGCATTATAAGACTGTTAAGTGCCACCTTTAACCTATCAAGTATATATTTTTCAAATATTTCTACTGTTATACATACCTTTTCTACCTTCATACGTTGACACTTGTGCTTTGTAAGTTCAATAAGATTAAATATAAATTCTGCCAGTTCCTTCGTATATTCATAATCAAGTCCCCTCGGTGTGTTAAAAAGTTCACACACTTCATTAGGATTACATATAAATGCTTCATTTTCATCGGAAACTACTGGCTCACATATCTTATTATCATAATCATACCAGCATATTTGTGAATATTGTTTTTGAATATCTATACCAATAATCAAACCATCATTCTCATTAGTCTCTATATTACTATTCAATGTTAATCCTCATTTCTAAGCATTTTAGCTAATTAATCCCTTGTTCAAGTAAACTAATACAATTAGATAAACAACTTACTTGATAGGGTTAAATAATTGTGAAACTGTGTAATTTTGTATGCAATATTTTTCCATAAGTTGTTTAAGTGTTACCATATCGTGCATATCTTTACTTGCAATCATTTCGTTTATATAGTCAAACCTATTTGAAATATTATCATCAGCACAATCATTACATACAGTACTTAATGTTTCTGTTCTTACAATTTTACCACCTTTATCATGAGTAAAATAATATTTCATACTGTCACCATAAAACATAGTAAATGTCTTTGTAAACACACCACCTGCATGACACTTCATCACCTCTGTTCTAAACTCGTCCATACCTTCTATTGAATAATGTATCTCAACTCTTTCATCGGGTGCTGCTCTATATTCAATAACAGTTTTATCAAGAACATTATATGGAAGCTTTAATACGCCCTTAAACTTCTTATAAAACGAAAATAATCTGTTCATTTCACACATTTTATTAAGAATAATCTGAGCTGTTTTTAATTGAAACTCAGATAATTGTGATAAATCGTCTTCTGAATATTTTTTAAGAAGTGCAAAAAGACATATCTCTGGAAAATTATCTTTTTCTTCTATCAGATTTTCAATTATACTATATATGTTTTTATCTTCATTTTTCATTTTAACAAAAGACATATAAGAGTTATATCCAATATAAGCTTTTACAACCGTAATATTTGCACCATTTTTATAATATTCGCCAAATACTTCCTTAAGTCTTTCTGACAACTCTCCTGTAAAAAGCATTTGAGATACTATTCTTTCGCAAAGCTCTTGTCTTACTACGTCAAATGTTTCACAAGCTCTCCAAACATAATACATATTTTCATTAGATGAATTATGGTAAAGTGCCATAAATTTTAATATAACTTCATCATATTTCTTACTCGTAAAAAGATATGTACATATAGCATCTACTACATTATCATATTGATAATCTTCTTTTTCAATAAAAAATCTTGCAAGCCTAAAAAGCTTAATCACATCTACACCTGCAAAGCCATATTTACTAATAATATTATATGCTTTATCGTACATTTTATCAGTTATACATATTTGAGTGAACTTATAATAATCTTCAACATTCAAATTGTCTTCATCAATTATATGATACTGCACATCAAAATCTTCTATATTTCCATATCTATAATAATAATCAATTATCCACGAATTAATAGACTTTTTAAATATAGGCGCAAGCTCTTTGCATTTTAAAAGCTTAGTACAAATGTCAAGTGCTTCATCACTGTGATTATTATTTTTTATATTATTTTCATGTATATATATCTGAATATTAACATTGTCACTACACTTACTTATAATCTGTGAAAGCACTTTTTTATTGTCAAATACACGTTCTATCTCATATTTTATGTTACTTTGCTTTCTTCTTCCATTATTATCAGAAAATGCAATCGTTGTATTATCTGTATACATCTGAACAAAGGCTGTATTATTAATTACAGGATAGCTTACTTCTATGTCAAATTCTTTGTGTCTTATAATAACATTTTCTATATTTTCATCAAAACAAGTTATCTTATATGCAAATACAAAACGACTTAAGAAATCTTTATTTTCTTCTGTAACCTTGATATTATTACATATATATTTGTAAATAATACAAAGATTGTTATCAATATGTCTTTGTCGCATCTGTTCATTTGCAAACTGTTCAATCTGATAACTATATTCCTTCATTATTTCTGTATTATCAATCTCGTTAGTCAATACATTTGCAAAAAGATAAGCCTTATTCTCATAATCTAACTGTGGCTCATAGGCAAAATATCTAAGCACAATCTTAGGAAGCTTTATAAGTTTACTCTTATCTATACTTGCCATATAAAATTCATAAAGTCTTGTAATTCTTAACTTTCTTAATATACTCTTTTTATAGATTTCAAAGTAAGGTCTTCCAACTAACTCATTTCTTATCATATGTGTAACAAGCACACTAAGCATATTGTCATCACTAAACATTTCATTTAGCTTTTCAAGAATACCTAGATATTTAGGTTGAGCTATTTTTTCACTTCCAATAACGCTACATACATACTTTGCAAGCTTTTCTGTAATTAACTCATAACGACAGCCAAAACTTAACACCTGTATTTCAAAATCATTAAGCACTCTTAATAAAACAGGTTGTTCATTCATAACTAACATTGCTTCATAATACATCACAGGACTTCTGTAACCCTTGTGATACATATCTTTAATTCTTGCTAATTTTATACTTAAATTTTTTTCTCTTTCAACGTCAAGATATAGTATAAGCCACAACATTCTCCAATCGTCGTGACCATTTTCATAATATCTTTCAACTGTATTTAATGCTTTTTTAGTTACTTCATCATCTTTTTTAAGAAGTGAATTAACATAAAGATAATAACAATAAAGCTCTGCGTTTTCGTCTTTTTTGTCGCCAATATATTCTATTACACTGTCAAGAAGCCACTTAGCATCTTCATCTTGCCCTTGCATTACATATAGCTGTGCCTGTGCCACAGTATAAAATTCATTTTGATTTTTAAAGGCTCTTAATCTTGCCACAACTTGACTGCTTTTTTCTAGCCAGTCCTTCATGTCTTGTTTTTTCATTCTATAATCAAGATATGACCTTGTAAGATTATACAATGCGTGACGTTCTTCTCGCTGTGCTATATCTATCATAGGTGTATTTCTTACTTCAAGCTGTATTATATGTTCTATACTACCACTTGTTACTGTAATAGACGCAAGATTGACACCGAGATGTAGCTTGTCTTTTTTTATTGAATACTTTACCACACATCTATTGCCCGAAAAATCACTCTCTGTAAGCTTTACGGCAGATAAATCTATAAAATCAACATCTGAATTGATATATATATTAAAATATCCCCAGTTATTTTTTGTAATGACAAACTGCTCGTTTATATCATCTTCAACACTATTAAATGTTTTTTTTGTATCAGACACTTCAAAAATAACAGGCATTTTCTTTTTTACGGCAATAAGAAACTCCTCCATTGCATCTTCTACATTACTACTCTTTTTTAGTACCTCATACATACAACTCAACTGTTCGTTATCATTTATAAATATCTTCTTAAAATTATCTGATAAAAATAATTCTGAAGCTTCTGTAGGTGATGTCTGCACAAGATTAGCAAAATGAAACATATTATATGCTTTTCCAAGACTCGTATCACACATATTTACAGTAATTTCAAAATCATAGTTGATATTTTCCTCACCTAAATTACTTACAATCTTAAAACAGCCTGTTATATGCTCTAGTGGTTTTACCATTCTTGTATCTATTGTATAAGAAATGCTGTTTATTCTTCCGCCAAAATTATTGTCTGGTATTGTTATATGTGGATTAGTAGAATACACTACTCCCTTAACAAATTCTGGTGAGCTTATAACAAATTCTTTCTTATATACCATACCAGTTTCAATCTGTTCATTTATATTCTTATCCGACAGCTCAACAGGTTCTTTATTGTATATATAATTACCTCTGGCTAAACGGTTAATATTATCCTTCATTACTGTCAGCCTCCGCTTGTATTTTTAGCATATGTTCTTTTATATTATGTTCATATCCCATATCAGATGGTTCATAAAATACATTATTTTCAAGTCCATCTGGAAGATACTGTTGTTTTACATAGTGATTAGGATAGTCGTGTGCATACTTATATCCTATGCCATGTCCTAACTTTCCCGCATTTTTATAATGTGCATCTTTAAGATATACAGGTACAGGTGCAGTTGTTTTTTCTTTAACAATCTCCATTGCCTTGTCAATTGCCATAATAGCTGAATTGCTTTTAGGTGCTGTTGCTACATATATAACAGCTTGTGAAAGTATTATCCTAGCTTCTGGCATACCAATTCTTTCAACTGCCTGTGCTGCGGCTACTGCTATTTGAAGTGCCTGTGGGTCAGCATTTCCTACATCTTCACTTGCACATATCATAATTCTTCTTGCTATAAATCTTACATCTTCACCTGCATATAACATTCTTGCAAGATAATATACGGCTGCATCAGGGTCAGAACCTCTCATACTCTTTATAAAAGCTGAAATAGTATCATAATGGTTATCCCCACCTTTATCATACTTTACAACCCTTTTTTGAATACACTCTTGTGCTATATCAAGTGTTATATGAATAATTCCATCTTGTGAAGCCTTCGTTGTAAGTATTCCAAGCTCAATAGCATTAAGTGCATTTCTTGCGTCACCATTTGAAATATCTGCAAGAAATTCTAACGCATCTTCATCTATCTGCGCATTAAATGCTCCCATTCCTTTGTCTTTATCATAAACCGCTCTATTAATAAGCTCTTTTATATCTTCTTTTTCTAATGGCTTTAATTCAAATATAACAGACCTTGAGATTAACGCTCCATTTACTTCAAAATATGGATTTTCTGTTGTAGCTCCTATAAGTATAATTGTTCCATCTTCAACGAAAGGCAAAAGATAATCTTGTTGACCTTTGTTAAATCGGTGTATCTCATCTACAAAAAGGATTGTCTTTTTGCCATACATTCCAAGACTGTTCTTTGCTTCACTAATAACATCTTCCATATCTTTTTTACCGGCAACTGTTGCATTAATCTGCTTAAAAATTGCACTTGTTGTATTAGCTATAACCTTCGCAAGAGTTGTCTTTCCAGTCCCAGGAGGACCATAAAATATTATTGAACTTAACTTATCAGCTTTAATTGCTCTGTATAACAGCTTATCTTTACCAATAATATGCTGTTGTCCTACAACTTCATCTAAGGTAGTTGGTCTTAATCTTGAAGCTAATGGAGCTTCCGTTTTCATTGTATTTTCACGCATATATTCAAATAAATCCATATCTTATCAAGTGCCTTTCTAAAACATTTTATATTAAGGTCAAAACTTTATCTATCTTAAATATCTAATCAGTATTTCTAATATATCATATTCTTTTGCAAATTACACTAATTTTTTATATATTGCCATACTCACAATATATTATAGACTTATTTCTGATTATGTGTTTTAATTATTATAAAATTTTATTTAAGGAGTTGTTAAAATGCCTAGTATTGCTACTCATTACATATTTTCACAAGATGTATTATTAAAAGTATCAACATCTTCACATATAATTCCTACAATAATTAATAAAGCCCCTGGTGCATTTATGGCAGGTGCGCAAGGGCCTGATATATTCTTTTATGATTTTGTACATCTTGCTGTAGCTAAAAAGAAAAATAATATTGGAAGTCACATGCACACAAGTCGTACTGATACATTTTTTATGAACTATGTTAAAGAAATATTTATACAAGATTGCTTTGACATTCCTGCCGTATCAGCTTATATTATGGGATTTCTCACTCATTACAGTCTTGATACTGCACTTCACCCTTATGTATACAGTGTTACAACAGTTCGTGACAACAGTAAAAAAGCCGCAAGTGCTTCTCTTACAGCGCATTGCAAACTTGAGTCAGATATTGATGAATTAATTTATTATGAACGTTTTCATACAACCATCAATAATGCAAACCGCAATGACTTTATTAATATAACTGATGATGAAATAAAATCAATCGCACCTGTGTTATGTGCTTCAATTAATAAAACTTACGGCTGCAAATTATCTAATGCATATATTGAGGGTACATTTAAAAGAGCTTTATTTGCTGACAATGCACTTCAAGATAATCATGGTCTTAAAAAGAAAATTCTTGAACCCGTTGAGCGCAAATTAACAGGAGCAAATGTATGTTCAAGCCTTATATTTGATACTACACTTCCAGACAGAACTTGCCTTAATGAAGGTCGTAAAATATGGCGTGACCTTGCAACTAACAAATTATATACATCTTCATTTTACGAATTATACGAAAAAGCTATGAAACGTGCAATATCTCTTATTCTAAAATACAATGTATGTATAAATAATATTTATGAGCTATGCACAGTTAATAATATTAGTATGCAGGACACACCAATAGACTATATTAATACCAAGCCAGTAACTACTTCTATAATATTTTCTAATGATGAACTTGCAGTATCACAGCTTGCTAATTCTTTTGTTAAGGAATTTGGAAAAGCTACACATGGGCTTTCATACCACACTGGAATTAGTTGGAGAAAGCATTAGCACTGTCTAAACAAAAGAAACCGCCTGCATTATCTTGTATCTTTTTTAAGGTCTGACGGGCGGTTTCATAATCCTTACAACGAATTGTAACTGCCGCTACAAAATGTATGTTATTTTTTGCATAATATTTTTCCAATTCTTCGTCAAAACCATCCTTTTCAAGTTCTTCTACGTCCATTGAAAATTCATATTCTGAATTACCATTTTCCTTTGATATAACTTCAATAACACCTAATTCTTCCCAATACTGCGTATCCATTCCATACACATTCATACAAGTATTCTTAAGCCTTAAAAGTCCATCTACATCTTCACTAAGATAAAGCCACTCCTCCGGTGCTTCTTTTTTCACCTGTGGTTTTTGCTCTTTAGCACTCTTTACTTTACCCTTATTACTTGATTTTAAACCACTATTCTTCTTTACACCACCTTGAGCCTTACCTACACCCTTATACTTCCAATTATTACTATTACTCTTACTAACTCCCTTCTTAACCGGCTTACCACTTACATTTAACTTCTTAATACTCTTTAAATCAATCTTTTCCTTTGACATCACAAAACCTCGCTAACTATACTTATATTATAGAAAAAATGTATCACCATTCACTCCCCATTTTTCCTATTCTATCAATTTTTGCTTAATATAGTAATTATTCCTACAAGCTACTCTAATTATATCATTATGAGTTAATACGTTGCAACATTTCTAAAACCAATATCACCAAATTTTCTCCCCTACGCACCAACAAAGTCCCATAAGATATCAATAATTTTTCTCCCCTATGCCCCACAAAGTCCAATAAAATATCAGTATTATATAAACAATTTTTCTCCCCATGTACGCCAATAAAGTTCCGTAAGATATCAGAATTATATAAACAATAAATGCACCATTAAAAGAACAGTCAGATATATTTGTATGACAACAGCGAACACCCCTGTTCGATGGTGGCATACAAATATATTTGATTGTACTTTTACTGGTGTGTGCTTGTTTATATAATACTGATATCTTCAAAATGTAGATACAATTTTCCATATATTTACAGCACGACTTTATTTTCTTAAGTTTACCTAACATAATCTTATATAATAATCCATAAAATCATTCTAAAATTAATTTTTTTAAATTTACAATTGACATTTTAATAGTTATCCCCATATAATCTTGATTACTGTTCACAAAAAAGAACAAGTCATTAACCCACCCAAAATGACACCCCATTTATTACAAAATATTTTTACAGAAACGAGGTACAATATGAATAAAAAAATGCCAAACATTTTTCAATCCATTTTTGTTCTGGGCGGATTTCTTATTTTTGCATTCACATTCAATCATTTCGGAATTGAAATACATCTTGCCATCTTCATAGGTTGGTTTTTTGCTATGGCAGTAGGAAAGATGACAGGACATTCTTATAAAGAAATGGAACACGCAATCACAAAAGGAATATACAACGGAATGAGTGCTATCCTTATACTTTTAGCCGTAGGCGCACTCGTTGGTACTTGGATATCAGGTGGAATTGTTCCTAGTATTATCTATTACGGATTAAATTTTATAAGTCCGACTATATTTTTACCTACAGCCCTTATACTTTGTAGTGTAACTTCAATTGCAACTGGAACATCTTGGGGAACTGTAGGAACTGCTGGTATCGCCATGATGGGTATCGGTGCTGGACTTGGTATTCCTGCTCCTATTACTGCCGGTGCTGTTCTTTCAGGTGCATACTTTGGCGATAAATTATCTCCACTATCAGACAGTTGCGTACTCGCTTCCGCTATGAGTGATATTGATGTTATCGACCATGTAAAAGGTATACTCCCAGCTTCCGTTATCGGTTATGTAATTACACTTATTGCATTTACAATAACAGGTTTTAACATAGGTGGTAAGAATGCCGATATGTCACTTATTAACGATGTTATAGTTTCACTTTCAGAAAATTTTAATATAAGCCTACTCGCCTTCATTCCTATGATTGTTGTTATTGTACTTCTCGTATTAAAAATGCCATCACTCCCTGTAATTTCTCTAGGTTCTCTACTTGGTATCGTGTGGGGTATCGTTTTTCAGGGTCTTACTCCTGTAAATGCTATCTCTAGTGCTTGGGCTCAACTTCCTAGCAATACAGGAATACAGTTTATCGACTCAATACTAAGTCGTGGTGGAATGAACAGTATGTTATGGTCTATTGGAATTATAATTCTTGGTCTTGGCTTTGGTGGACTTCTTGACCAGATTGGTATAATTAAAGTAATTGCCAAAAAAGTATATCCACATATTCACAACGGTGGAATTCTTACTGTGTTTACAATTATAGTAGGTTTTTTAGGTTGTCTTTTCGGAAGTGCTATGTATGTTTCACTTATTCTTACACCTAAGATTATGGCAGATAAATATGATGAAATGGGCTATAGCAGACGAGTATTATCAAGAAATGCTGAATTTGGTGGAACACTTACTGCGGGTATGGTTCCCTGGAGTGACAACGGTATCTATATGTCAACAATTCTAGGCGTTGCAACTATTGAATATCTTCCATATATGTGGCTTACATATTCATGTATAGCTGTTGCTATTATATTCGGCTTTACAGGATTATTTATGTGGGATAATTCAAAAGATGTGCGAATTAGTGTATCAAATGAACAGTTTGAAAATAATAACGAAAATGACGTTGCATAAATAATACAAATATACACCATTAAAAGAATTGTCAAATACATTTATATGACAACTATTTTAATGGTGTACGTTTATATTTCAACATATTATAAAAAATAATAATTAAACTCTCTTAGTATTGTATACAATAATTTAAAATTGTATAATTCGTTTATCTATAATATTTTAATACGAGGTAAATCTATGAAAAAATTACTTTTAATTGCAACTGGTGGTACAATTGCTTCTAGTGACTGTGGAGAAGGACTTGCCCCAACTATTGACGCAGATAAAATAATGTCATACATTCCAGAAGCTTCAAAGCTTTGTAGTCTTAGCGGAGTATCTATAATGAGTATTGACAGCACTAATATGAACCCAGAAAGAATGGCTATAATAGCTAATACAATATATGAAAATTACAACGACTATGACGGATTTGTAATCACTCATGGAACTGACACTATGGCTTATTCAAGTGCGGCTCTTACATATATGCTTCAAAATCTTACAAAACCTGTTATCCTTACCGGCTCTCAAATAGCTCTTGAAGAAGATGGCACAGACGCACTAAATAATCTTTCTTGTGCCGTAAGATTTGCGTGCGAAGATATCGCAGGTGTTTATATTGCATTTGACAACATATTAATATGTGGCACTCATGCTATGAAAATGAAAACACTTAGCTTTGACGCATTTAAAAGCATTAACTATCCTGTTATTGCAAGTATCAAAAATAATACTGTTATTTACAATAAAGAACTTTCAGACAATGAACTTAATTCACTTTTACATCGTGAATACAAAGAAGAACTCTGCTTAAAAGCTAAAATGTGTGATGACGTTTTTGTATTAAAGCTTTTCCCAGGTATAAATCCTGAAATATTTGACTTTATTAAAACTAACTACAAAGGTGTTATTATTGAAAGCTTTGGTATAGGTGGTATTCCTAATGAACACCACAACATTACACAAAAGGTTGGTGAGCTTATAAATGCTGGTATTTGTGTTGTAGTAACTACTCAATGTCTTTTTGAAGGAATTGACTTATCTATATACGCCGTTGGTCAAACACTTGCTAAGCAAAATGTAATCTCAGGCGGTAACATGCCAGTTGAAGCCCTTACAATGAAGCTTATGTGGGCTTTAGCCAATATTGACAATGCTAATAATATTAAAGAATTTATAGAAAATGATAACAACTAAACAATATATTTTTGTATTTTATGCCTTTAAAGATAGCAGTATGATATAAAAACACACACCAGAAAAAGAACATATGGCTATATTTGTATGCCATCATCGGACAAGCATGTTCGTTGCTGTCATACAAATATAGCCATATGTTCTTTTTAATGGTGCATTTATTTTATACTATACTGCTATCTTACGGAAGTTTATCGACATACAAAACATGAATGTTTACTATTAAATAAATCATTTACTCATACTAAAAAAGATATAATACTTTTATGTCACTATATCAATAACTTAGTTTATTATGAATATACAATTTATTATATCAGTTAAAACTTAACTTTTTCACTATCTTTATTAATGAGTCAACAAATGTTGCTTCTTGTACTGACTGAGTGGCTATTATATTTACTTCTCCTATTTTCTCATTTTTATAATAATACATAAGTTTACCAACTATATCTCCCTCATTTATAGGAGCTGCCAATTGCGTGTTTATCTCACTCTGCTTTGTTATATCTTCATCATTTATCTTATCCATAAACATATATGAAAATTCTTTTTCATATTTACATTCTATCGTATCTTGTTTTCCATTTTCAATCTTAATTGGCTCTAACTGTGACACTTGCGTATCTTGATATATGTAACATTTGCTAAAACCATAATTAAGAAGTGTAATAGCTTCTGAAAAACGTGTCTTACTATTTTCCGCACCCATTATTACTGCAATTAAATCTATTCCATTTTTACTAGCTGTGGCTGAAAGACAACATTTTGCAAGACCTGTTGAACCTGTCTTTAATCCTGTTGCCCACTCATACTGCTTAATAAGTTTGTTAGTGTTAGTCAGTCCAAACTCCGACTCACCACGCCTTGTAACATGAGTAATCGTATCCATCCAAACAGTCGAATAATCGTGTATTTGTGGATAATTATTTATAAGCTCTCGACTCATTATTGCGACATCTTTAGCTGATGACATATGACCGTCAACATCAAGACCACAACAATTGACAAAATGTGTATTCACCATGCCTAGACCACTTGCACGTTCATTCATATGAGCAACAAAAGCTTCTTCCGTACCATCAATATGTTCTGCCATACTTACACATGCGTCATTAGCACTCGCCATACTTATACACTTTATCATAGTATTTACCGTCTGCGTTTCTCCCGATTCTAAAAACACTTGACTTCCACCCATTGAAGCGGCGTGTTCCGATACTGTAACTTCTTCTTCAAGACTGATTTTGCCACTCTTTAATGCGTCAAATATAAGCAGCAAAGTCATAATCTTAGTTATACTCGCTGGGTGTACTTGTTCATCGGAATTTTTCTCATAAATAATCTGTCCTGTGGTCGCTTCCATAAGAATTGCCGACGGTGATTGAATATCTAAATCATCAGCCTTTACTATCACTGGCGTGTACATTTGAACTACTATTGATAAAAAGGCAATAGTAAATATTAAAAGCATACAAATAAACTGCTTTGTATGCTTTTTAATATTTCTTATGTAATTATTAACAACTCTCCCCACAATATTCCCCATTTCTGAGCTAATGCTTTGTTATATTAAATATTACAACCTTTGCATAGGTATGCTCATATTTTTAATACATTCTACTAGGTGGGGGATTAAAATATGACTTTTATTTTGAAGTTATAAATTTAACACTTTTACTTCCCCAAAAACTTGGTGAAAATATTATTTCCACATTTTCCCAATTTTCTGGAACTTCATAACCTATTATGCCACTCATTTTTTTACCACAAGCAACACTTCCATCAAGTTGTTTTCTATTATCAGTATCATCTGATATTGCCATTATGGATTGATTAATAGACATATCATCACAATATGCTTCAAAACTTGCAATTGAACTTACATTAATATCATTTTTAGAATTATTATTAATGGCAAACTCACAAATAACAAACACATTGCCATCTGCTGGTTTTATATAAGTTGAACCTGCTGACTCAGAAACATCTGTAAGAGTAACTTCAACTCCATCTATTATTGCAGTTTCACCAACTTCATAATTTTTATCTTTGCCATCATTTTTAGCAACATTTTCTGATGAGTTATTATTAGCTGTACTATCTGTTACACTATTTGTATTATTTGAGCTTGAACCACCTATAACGGCAATAACTATTATTACAACAATTACTCCTATAATAATTTTCGATTTCTTTTTCAATACAAATTTCCTCCATATTTTAAGTATTTACAGAACTTTTAAATAAAATTTCTGCATTTTAATCAAGCACATATTCACAATTCAATTTGCTACTTGCTTGATATTGTTAAAATATTACCATAGGAAATTCAGCAAAAAGTATACCAACATTATACCAATATTTATTTTATTATTATTTCTAAAAAATTTTCTATAATTGCGTATGAACACATCATAATAAATAACACTACAAAACACCATATAATTCCTGATATTTTAGATATATATTTATTTTCACGCATAAAAACGGGTAGCTGACTTCTTAAATTCAAATAATTCGTAACATAAAAAATAATAAACATCAACCAACCAAATATAATTATTTTCATAAATAAATTATCTACAAATGTTAAAATATATGTATCTCTAACACCTGTTGTTTTTATATCTATAACACAATATAATACAAATAAATATCCTGCAATTCCACAAACCCTATTAAAAACATTTCCCCTTCTAAAACCAGGAAGATACATTTGCCTATTATCTTTGTATTTATTAAGACACCAAAATTCACCTTTATTCTTAAGTTTATTTTGAGAATTTATATTATTGTATGTAATATAGTTATTTCTGAAAAAACCATTATTTTCCTTATACTTAATAAGCGCTGACTTTAATTGATTAACATTTTGATATCTCATATTAGGTTCAAGCATTATACATTTATTTATAACATTTAATGCAGCTGTGTGTGTTAGTTCTTCTTTTGGAAGTTTTCCTGTAAGTAAATAATTATATAGATTACCTAATGCAAATATATCTGTTCTTATATCTGATTGCCTATATCCATATTGCTCTGGTGCTGCATAATCACTACTCCCTAAAAGCATTGTATCATCTTGTTTTTGAATATCATATACCCTTGCAATATTAAAATCTACAAGCTTTATAGCACCATCATTTGTAATCATAATATTAGATGGTTTTATATCCCTATTAATAATTGCTGGCTTTGCATTATGTATAACACTAAGCGCATCACATAAATTTATCATAATATTTGTAGCATAATTATATTCAAATACACCATTTTCATTTACAAACTCATCAAGAGTTCTTCCATTAATATATTCTTCAATTAAAATAAGTCCATTTTCTATTTCTACAAAATCTATAATTTCAGGAAAATACTTTGACTTATTTTGTTTTAAAAAAATGTATACATCTATCGTATACACTTCTAGCTCTTTCCAAACATATATTCTATTATTTTCTTTATTTTTAACAAGCCATACTCCATGAATGTCATTTAATGAAGTTATCTTTTCATAATAAGATAATCTAGCCCTTTCATCTAATGTCATAAATAAAAACCTTTCATTATTGTAAATATAAATAAACTACGTTATAATAAGCAACATAACTATATTATATCAGAATAATATAATTGTTACAAAAATTTTATAATTCTAATACTATTATGAAAGGACTTAATATGTCACATACTGATATATTTCAAAATTCAACTTCTGAACTTCAAAATCGTATAAACAAAATTCACTCAAAACATGAATTAAAAAATTATATTGATACACATACAGCTTCTATATGCAGTTTTTCAGAATATTATTATAACATACTTCGTCACAAAAACATTTCATTAGCTGATGCTGTCAAAGCAAGTCGCCTTGAAAAATATGCTTACAAAATCCTTGACGAAACAAAGCCTTTACATGCTGGTCGTGACAAAATTTTATGTTTATGTATTGGTGCAAAAATGAATATAAAAGAAACTAATCGCTGTCTTGAAATGCTCTCTCTTGGCATTCTTTACAGTAGAAACTCAAAAGATGCAATCATTATATACCACATTAATAATAATGATTGGAGTATAGAAAATATTAATATAGATTTACAAGATTATGGACTGGAATTGCTTTAATATAATTAAGTCAGAATATACACAATTAAATTTTTGTAGTATATTCTGACTTACATGGTTTCTTTTTAATTCTATAAATATTAATCCATCTTCATTCATTTGTATCACCATTACACATCTTTTTCATTTTCTCAATCTGTTCTTTTGAAAATGCACTTTTTGCCTTATAACATTCCTCCCAATAATTACTAGGCTTTCTTTGTTCTTTTAAAGCCTTAATAAACTCTGTTGCTTTATTTTGCTTTATAATTAATGCGTGATTTGGGGTTATAAGTGTTGCCATATCGTTATCAACTCCCTTTTCATTTGAACTATCTTTCTCTGTCATATATATTATATCCCCTTCTTTGCACCAAAATCAATACACAATCTTTAAAATAATAGTTTCTAAAAAACACTAAACTAATATCATATATATTTATACACATATATTGTTATTTTAATACTAAATTATGTTGATAATATCTATTATCAGGTCTATTTCGCTGTGTTATTTCTTTTGACATATATAGTATTACTGTGTCGGGTTTGTAATGTCTGCATATATGAAGCATTGAACCATCGTGAAAATATTTTATAGGGTCAGTCGAACCTATTGGTGAAAATAATATTCTTTTTGACATAATATTTCCCCTTCTAATATAAATATATTAATTTAATTCGTCCCCTAGCGGGGAAATGGTATTTATAACCTTGAAATGTTATCCAGAGAATCTAGGAGCTTCGTGTTTCCGTCTCCTATCGGGAATTGATATTTATAACTGGTGAAAAGTATAAGTGTATAAAAGAATTTTTTGGTTTCCGTCCCCTATCGGGGAATTAGTATTTATAACAATGCCGTTCACAGCCCTGTGTTTATGCCGGTTGTAACGGTGCTTTGTGGCGTAAAATGAAAATTGACATTAATTCTAACAATAACCCCATCAAACAGCCCGCAATGCCAGTAAATTCAAGACTCAGCGCAAAATCAACTTACTGTATCAATAACACCTTTTACATAATACCACAAATAAAACTTATTATTAAATATTTTATATTAAATCAACTCGTTCCATAAATACTTTTTCAACCATTTTTAGTTAATCAATTATTCTCAATCCACATCATTACTTAACTATTTTTTGTAAATTCATACAACCTTATAGCTCCCATTCCAATAGATGACTTTATCCCAACTCCTGAATATTCTCTAAATTTAAGAAGTAATCTTATATACCGATATATTAACTCTTTCTAATGGAAAACTTGTACTTTGAAGCTTGTATCTTGTTATCTCACAACACTCAACAAGCTGTTGTAATGTATCTTCATCATACATATCAAGTTCACTGGAAGTATAAGTATACTTTTTCATAAGACTTCTAAATATCATTTGTTAAAGAAAATAAAAGCCAATGGTGCAGCATATTTTTATAGTGACAGTGAAAATATCAAAGTTGAATTAACTGACACAGGAGTTGCTATGTATAACACAATACTACATCAACGCCCTGCATATACATCAGTAAATGGCAATATATATACATTTAATTGCACGCAACGACAGGCTTTTAACTACTTTTTCAAGTTTGGAAGCACCGCAAAAATAATAGCCCCAGACACCTTAAAAGAAAAATTTGCCACCCTATATGAACAAGCTTACAACTCCTACAAACTATAAAAACAAATATATAAAATTAGCAGTCAAAAATATAAAATCTATTTTTGACTGCTTATTCTATACATTATTTAACTTATTCATATTTTATTTTAAAATAATCTAACAACACCTTATAATTATCTTGTGCTGACAAACAAGTATCGGTTAAATACCCTTTTTCGTTATTCCACTCTCTTAACCCACGATAGTAAAATAATTTGTGCTGTTCATCAATGATAAATGGAACAATATTATATTTTAAACATTCCTTAAACATGATTAATCTTCCTACACGACCATTCCCATCTTGAAAAGGGTGTATTCTTTCAAATCTTACATGAAAATTTAAAATATCCTTAAAAGTTACATTTGAAATTTTTTGATACTCTGATATTAATTTTTTCATTTCCTTACCAACTTCATCTGGCGAAGCTGTTGTCATATCAGCAACCATATTAGGTTGAGATTTATATTCACCAACATTAAACCACTCTAACCTACTATCAGAAGTGTTTGATTTCAATATTTTGTGCATTGTTTTTATAGTATCTTCTGTTAAAACATCATTAGCACAATCTAACATATAATCAAAACATTGAAAGTGATTTACCGCTTCAATTATATCATCAATATTCGCAGGCGTTTTTTCAACTCCTATTGTATTAGTTTCATAAATATAACGAGTCTGTTCTTCTGTCAGACGACTACCCTCTATATGATTTGAGTTATAAGCTAACTTAATTTGCGTTTGATGATAAATTCCACCTTTTAATTTTATACTCTTTTCTTCTTGTAATCTTGAAAGAAGATTTATTTCCATAATATCACATTCCTTTTTATAAATTTACCTACTCCCCAACCAAAACCACTCAACATTTCCAACTTGATTGAGCTCTTTTCCTTTATGAGAGCAAGTATACAACACTCCATCTTCCTTATAGAAATACAACTTATTCTTATAAAAAACAACTCTTGCCGAAGATGCTGTTACATCATCAGATAGCTTAACTTCATTATCTGACACAGAAGCTATATAATACCTAGAATTATCCTTAATATAAGTTACTCCCTTATCAGAATTAACTACAAGACTTAGTGAGCCTTCTAGGACATTTTCAGTAATATTCTTAATATCACCCTTTTTAGCATAGACAAGATTGCCATCTGAGTTAATAAATACAAGCTGTTCTTCTGATGGTATATACACAAGTGACATCATTGAACCCAATTGTGCTATTTGGTTATAGTCACCCATTACTTTTCCATTAACCTTTGCATAAGAAAGCTTACCAGAATTTATCATATAACAATAGCTGTCCTTTTCATATGCAAACTGCAATGTAGAACCTACTGCTTTTGCAATTATAAAATCATCTGTGTTATCAGCATCTACCGTCTTATTAGTAACTTCTTTTTCTGTAATCTCATGGTAATAACACACATTATTAATAGAATACACAAAACCTGTTGCTGACTTTAACTGATTGACTTCATCAGAGTGATATGTATATAGGTTTTGTGTTTCATCAGACATAACATACACATAACTTACGTCGTCTGCTATTCCCGTCTTTTTATCCATCTTTTCATAATTGTAAAGATATAAACTGTTGTCCTTATCAAGACATATTAAAACATTCTTATTAGTATAAATATTAACATTTTGAATATTGTCATCTATAAGTTGTTGTTTGCCTTGAAGCACATCTGACTTTGAACTTGTGTCAATAACATACTCGCACAAATTAATATTTGTAACTCCACCCTCAATATTATTACTATCGCTTTCACTTTCTTCTTCACCGCTTCTAGCTTCTTCGTAATCTGTATATATTAATTTTCCTGTATCGGTAATGTATTTTACAGATTTTACTTTTGTGTTATCTGATATTTTAAGACAAGAATTTTCATCGAAAATATAAACAGCATACTTTTGTGACTCACTATCATAAGTTGTCGCTGTGAAATATTTTCCACTGTCACTTGCAAGTGTTGATATAATGTTATTCTTTTCTATATCTGATGGAATATTTGGTGTAAAAAATGTTTTTTTATCCACCGCAAATATTGCCGAGCTTGTGTCGCAAATATACTCTGTTTCTAACTTTGACACATCGTATATTCCACGTTCCGAACTCATATACATTTGATAATTCTTCCTTATTGCAAATCTGTATATCGCAAATGCTGTTACAACAACTACTAATACAGCTACAATACTTAACACATAGCTTTTAAGTTTTTTCTTATTAATTCCCTTAAATGTATGTGACATATCTCTTTTACGGATATCCGCATTTTTAATGATATCTTCCTTACTATCATCTAAATACATATCATTTTCATCTGATGTAGCTTGTGCTGAATTATCTTTATTCTTTGGCTTATCTTTACTTGATGTTATTTTACGAATTTTATCAATACCATCTTGTACCGCCTTAGCACTTTTTTGCTTCATAATATCTATTGCGTCAGGTTCATTTTCACTCTTATTATTAACAATAGCTTTTTCATTATGTGTATTTATATTATCTTTTCCAAAACTAGGCTCTGTTGCTTTTTTTGCACCTTTATTCTTCTTATTTTTGGAAATGTTATTTTCATCTTTATACTGATTATTAGAAGTTTTCGATGTGTCATTAGCTTTACTAATTGACATATTTCGCACCATATCTTCAAATACAGCGTTCGTCATATCAGAAGAAGCAGACTTCTTATCAGCCTGCTTCTCCTCGTATGCCTTTTTTCTTCTAAGATAATCACTGTTATTAACTACAATCTTAGGCCCAGAACATCTAGGACACTCACTGCCTTCATACTCTTGCCCACATTTAGGACATAACATTATTATCTTCTGCTATTAAACTAATACAAATATATTATCTATATAAAATGTATATCTTTATTTAACAGCTTTTCCTTTCCTATATTTTACAATTAGAATGTAAACTTATCTGCAAAATAAGCCTTAAGGTCTTCTATTTTAATTCTTTCCTGAGCCATTGTATCTCTATCTCTTACAGTTACAGCTCCATCTTCTTCTGACTCAAAATCATATGTGATACAGAAAGGTGTTCCGATTTCATCTTGTCTTCTATATCTCTTACCAATGTTTCCTCTGTCATCGAATTCACAGTTATATGTCTTTGATAATTCTGCAAATATCTTTTCTGCACCTTCATTTAACTTCTTAGAAAGTGGAAGTACACCAATCTTTACTGGTGCTATTGCTGGGTGGAAGTGCATTACTGTTCTTACATCTCCGCCTTCAAGTTCTTCTTCATCATAAGCAGAACAAAGGAATGCAAGTGTTACTCTATCTGCACCAAGTGATGGTTCAATAACATAAGGAATGTACTTTTCTTTAAGTTCATCATCAAAGTAAGACATATCTTCTCCAGATACTGTCTGGTGCTGTGTAAGGTCATAATCTGTTCTATCAGCGATACCCCATAATTCACCCCAACCAAATGGGAATAAAAATTCGATATCTGTTGTTCCCTTAGAATAAAAGCAAAGTTCTTCTGGTGAATGGTCTCTTGCTCTCATTTCTTCTGGCTTAATTCCTAAGTTTTGTAACCAATCTATACAGAATTGTCTCCAATACTTAAACCATTCCATATCTGTTCCCGGCTTACAGAAGAACTCTAATTCCATCTGTTCAAATTCACGAGTTCTAAATGTAAAGTTACCCGGTGTTATTTCATTTCTAAATGACTTACCTATCTGACCGATACCAAATGGAACTTTCTTTCTTGAAGTTCTTTGAACATTCTTAAAGTTTACAAAGATACCCTGTGCTGTTTCTGGTCTTAAATATACTGTGTTCTTAGCATCTTCTGTTACACCCTGAAAGGTCTTAAACATAAGGTTAAACTGTCTAATATCTGTAAAGTTGTGCTTACCACATGAAGGACAGCAGATATTATGCTCATCAATAAAGCCTTTCATCTGTTCTTGAGTCCAACCATCTACTGAACCCTCAAGTTCAAAGTTGTTTTCGTCTGCCCAATCTTCGATAATCTTATCTGCTCTAAATCTTTCGTGACATTCCTTACAATCCATAAGTGGGTCAGAGAAACCACCAAGATGACCTGAAGCTACCCAAGTCTGTGGGTTCATAAGGATTGCACAGTCAACACCTACATTGTATGGGCTTTCTTGTACAAATTTCTGCCACCAAGCCTTTTTAACATTGTTTTTAAGCTCAACACCTAAATTACCATAATCCCAAGTATTAGCAAGTCCACCATATATTTCTGAACCAGGATATACAAATCCTCTTGACTTAGCTAATGCTACAATTTTATCCATTGTCTTTTCCATTTTATAAGCCTCCATATAAACAAAATATAATTAATTTTATACTATTTCATTCTCTATTACAAGTACAATTTCTTTTGTTTTCCCATTGTAACGCAAAAATTGAAGTGTCTTGTGCGAAAACTTATACACCACACTCCTTCAAATTTTTGTATTTTGTAAGACAACAAACTACCGTCAGGATAGCAGAAGATAAAACAATGAATACACCATTTAAAGAACAATTTGATAGATTTGTATGACAACAACGAACACTCTTGTTCGATGTGGGCATACAAATATAGCTAATTGTACTTTCACTGGTGTGTGAATGTTTTATCTAATCCTGCTATCCTTCACAACATATCCTATCTTACAAAATACAAAAAGTCCCCTTTTATTCTTCCCACGGACGTATTCTATAAGTTGCTCCTATGCTTTCACATATCTTTCTACATTCTTCTTCTTCCTCATGTGAAATAGTAGTATCAACCGTTGTAAGCACTACGTTAGGAATGTACTTTGTACACTTCTTTGCAAAGTCAAGCATTTCATCAAAAGACTGTTCACCGAACTTACTTCTTACAAGTGCAAGATATTCGTCTTTGTGCGGATTGTTAAGACTTATTGAAATAGTATCTATAAGTCCCTCCATCTCTGGTGTAATATCCCTTTTATTAATAAGACTACCAACACCATTTGTATTAATACGAGTCTTTTTATTAAACTTTTCCTTTACAAACTTTGCAACTTTTATAAGGTCGTCAAATCTTTCTGTCGGTTCACCAAAACCACAAAATACTACTTCTTCAAATTCGTTCATGTTGAATTTGTCAAATTCTTGACAGACTTCTTCAACAGATGGCTCTCTTTCAAGCCACAATCTATCTGACTCACCTATTCTATCCATTGTCTGTCTAAGACAAAATGTACATGAATAAGGACATTTATTAGTCATATTAACATATAAGTTGTTATGTACTTTGTATAAAATTTCCATATCTATACTCCTTCTATTTTCTATATTATATCAAACTCTTAAATTAACTTTACTTAACCTATTTAACTATTACATTCAAGCTTTCTCTAATAATTTCAAAACTAAAATATATATTTATATAATATTTTACTTTAATGTTGTAAGTAATTCTTCAAAGCATACTCCATCAGTTAATGGTATGTCAAGCTCTATAGATTTTAAGATACATTTTTTAATAAATATAGAAGCTTTCCTAACAGACGTGTGAAAGTCAACTCCATTAACTGCGTCTGCTGCTATAATTGATGTAAATATATCACCCGTTCCAGACCTTTGAGTTCCTACTTTTACTGTTCTTATCATATAACTAGCTTTGTTCTTTTCATAACAAAAATTAGCAACATACTTTCCCTGCTGTATTCCCGTAATAACTATTTTTTCAGGTCCTATACTTGAAAGCTTTTCTGCCAAAGTGTCAAGCTCTTTTTTTGACCAATTGTCGTGATACTGAGTATCTGTAAGTATACAGGCTTCTGTAAGATTAGGTGTTAAAATGTCAGCATATCTTACTAGCTTTTTCATTTCCATACAAGTTTCCTTTGTGTATGTAGGATACATTTTTCCATAATCCCCCATAACTGGGTCTATTATAGTAATGCTCTCCTTAGTCTTAAAATGTGAAAGAAATTCCTCTACTATTCTTATCTGCTTTTCAGAACCTAAAAAACCTGTACATATACCATTAAACTTAAGGTCAAGCTTAATCCATTCATTCATATAGCTAGTCATTTTATCTGTGTAATCATCAAAGAAAAAGCTTTCAAAACCTGTGTGATTTGAAAATATTGACGTTGGCAGCGGACAGCATTGCACCTTTAGAGCTGATATAATTGGAAGCTCAACTGCAATAGAACACCTTCCAAAACCAGATATGTCATTAATAACTGCAATCTTTTTCTGATTATTGTGATTTTTATTTACCATTTTAATTTCCTTCTTTATTTCACTAATATTACTTAGGAAGCATTTCTTCTGATTTCATTTTCTTATCAAATGTTACTGCCCTTATTCGTCCTAGTACTAGCCTTAATTGTGCAAGCACTTCATCTGATACAACAAATGTAAAAAGCTTTCCTATTGGCGTTGCTATTATAAATTGTAATGTATAAATCGTTGAATTGTTAAGGATAACTGCGTCTTTTATATTGCTCTTATTTAATTTAACACATTCACTACAAAATACAGACTCATACTCCATTGAAAAAACGGTTAATCGCTCACTGTTACCACAACATTTGCATTTAAAAAATTCGGGACATTCGCCATTAATCCATATAAGTCTTAATTCGTATATATATCTTACAAGCTCATTTGGCAGCTTTTCATTTGTAAGTGCTTTTAGTGAAGCATACAAAAGATTAATCATTTCACAAGCGTCAAGATTTTCCTTTGCAAAATACTCTGCCATTTCAGCAAAATAACAAGCATAACACACAGCATCAAAGTCTGTAACTACATTTTCAAAATAATTACTAATCTGAGCTTGAGTTATATTATAAGAGCTTCTACCTTCATATAAACTAAACTTTCCAAAAGCAAATGTTCTTGTAACAGCAACTAAATGACTGTTAGGTCGCCTTGCTCCTTTTGCAAATGCGGCTATTTTGCCCCTTTCTTTTGTAAGAAGCACTATTCTTCTGTCATATTCACCAACAGGCATAGAAGATATAACTATGCCTGTAACTTCTATAAGGTCATTCATTGATTTTCCTTTTTATAATTTGTGATATTACATGTCATCTTTTTTCTTGTCATAACCAAAGTTCTTAATAAGAATGTCACTGTCACGCCACTCTTTTTTAACCTTTACCCAAAGCTGTAAATTAACTTTCATATCAAGCTGTTTTTCAATTTCATATCTGGCATTTGCACCTATCTTTTTAAGCATTGCTCCGCCTTTTCCGATTATAATTCCCTTGTGAGAATCTCGCTCACAAATTATTGTAGCTTGAATATCTGTAATCTTGCCATTTCTGCCCTTACGTTCTTTCATACTGTCAATAACTACTGCAATACCATGTGGTATTTCTTCATTAAGTGCATGAAGTGCCTTTTCTCTTATAAGCTCTGCTACTATCTGACGCATTGGCTGGTCAGTAATTGTATCTTCATCGTAATACATAGGGCCATAAGGAAGATACTTAAATATTGCGTCAACAAGTTCATTAGTATTGTCACCATTTCTTGCTGATATAGGTATTATTTCCGCAAAATCAACTTCTGTTCTGTACTTATCAATTACTGGAAGCACTTCTTCTTTTTTAACTGTATCGACTTTGTTGATAACAAGAATAATTGGTGCATTAACTTTCTTTAACTTCTCGATAATATGCTGTTCACCTGCTCCGATAAATGTAGTTGGCTCAACAAGCCAGCATATTACATCAACTTCACCAATAGTTTTTTCAGCAGTTCCAACCATGTATTCACCAAGTTTATTTTTTGCCTTGTGAATACCTGGTGTATCAACAAATACTATCTGACCTCTTTCGTCTGTGTATACTGTCTGTATCTTATTTCTTGTTGTCTGTGGCTTGTTTGATGTAATGGCAATCTTTTGTCCGATAAGTCTATTCATTAGTGTTGACTTACCCACGTTAGGACGACCTATAAATGTAACAAACCCTGACTTTGTATTTCCATTAACGGCAGCAGCACCTCCACTAATACCACTTGCCGCAAGCATTTCATCTAAATTCATAATTTTCTCCATTTCATTCTATCATTATACATAGTGAACTACCCATCACCTAAAGGTAATGGGCTTCTAAGATACTAATGTATCTATTTAAGAACAAACCAATATCTAAATATAAAATTACTGTTTATAAATTCTCAAGTTATTGCAATACTCGCCAAAGTCTTTTGTAAGTACAGACTGTGACTCGTTATTTGCATAAATCATATAATATTAAGAAATAAATAACGGTACTATCTCATCAAACATTTCGCTATTTTCATTAATCTTTGTCTGACTACCTACAACACTTAAATAATTTTCATCAATTGCTGATTTAATAAGCGGTGCAAGATTTCTTATATCTTCAACTGTTGCGTCTATAACCTGCGCTCTTTCTTTTTTAAGTGTTTCATAATCACTATTACAAATATATGCACTGAATGAACGTGAACCTTTAGCCGCTGGGTTCATAGGTGTATCCATATCGCCAATTGTTCCAATAATAAACTTAACCATATCTCTGTCACTTACATTAAAGTTAGCAACATAGTCTGCTGCCTGCTCAAATATCTGATTTGTTTCCTTAAGATTAGGGTCACGATATGAAACCATATAAGTGTCACCATTTCTATAAAAACCACTCATACAACCGTAAGCTCCACCCTTAACACGCACATTAAGCCATAAATAATCATAAGAGAAAATAATCTTTAATAATTTAAGTGCACCTGTATAGCTATATCCATTTTCAACAAAGTTACCACATCTTGCAACATACTGCACCTGTGATGATGAAGTAAATGCTTTTTTATTATTAACTTTTTCAAATGCTCTTACAACTGCCTTGTCACCTATGTCCGATTTATTCAATGTCTTTATAAATGTATCAACTGGTTCAACAAAGTCTTTATAACCTACTTCGTCTGCTGTCAAGCTTACTTTAAGATTATCTCTTGTAAATATAAGCTCAACTGTCTTTTTAAGATTATTAGCGATTTCTTCTTTCTTTGCTTCAAAGTTCTTATCAAGGTCTTGTATAAGTCTATAGAACTCATAACCTCTTATCTTATTAGAATAGAAAGAAGTTTCTGAAAATTGTGCCATACCGTTAAGCATTGCTACTGTATGTCCAGAGCTTGTCATTGTACTTTCAAGTCTTGACTTAATTCTTGCGATAATCTCTTTAAGTCGCTTATAATCTGAATACTTAGTGTTAAATATTATTTCATTCATCATATCAAGCACAAACTTCATTTTTTCATAAAGTACTTTGCCCTTAATCTCAAATCTAATACTGTACTTATCAAGTTCTTTGCTATCTGTATAAATAGAAGCATCTGCTGTTATTCCACCGCAGTTAATATTTATCTCATTAGTAAGCTCTGGATATGTGAAATTTTCAGTATCCATAAGACCAATAGTTGCACTTAAAAGTCCTATATATGATATAAGCTCGTCTGGTACATTTTTACAGTCAAATGAAAGAATAATATATGCTATCTTATTAGTAAACATATTGTGATGAATAACATCAACACCATTAATATCTTTCTTATCAATATAAAACTTCGCAGGATTTCTATTTATATCTGAAAGCTTAAGCATTGGTATCTTTTCCAAATCTTCCTGACTTGATGGCTCATCTTGATATAGCTTTAATGCCTTAGTTTGCTCAACTAACTCATTTATTTGTTCGTCTGTTAATGAAGCTTTATAATCTGCCAATCGCTTAGCTTCTTCTTCAGCTCTTATCTTTTCTAAACCATGCTCAGGAACTAGACTTATTACAGACGCATGATTATTGTCAAGCATATATTCTTTTATGATATTTTCAAAAAGCCCTTCACTTGCTTCTTTTCTTATTGTGTTAAATGTATCTCCTTCTTCAATGTGAATAAATGGCTTATTCTCATCATAAAGCCAGCTATCCATCATTGTAAGATAATACATAAGTCCCTTTGGATAAGGCCCAAAATCAGCTTCTCTGTACTTAAATTCATAATAGTTAATACCTGCAAGTATCATTCTTTCATCAATACCATTTTCCACGATATCAGTTAAGACTTCTCTTACAACCTTAACAAATTCATCTCTTTGGTCTTGTTGTGCATTCTTTGCAATAATAGAATACATAGGCTGATACATTGATGACTCGTAACTACTTTCAATATCTGTACCTATTCCCTTATCAAGAAGTGCCTGCTTTAACTTAGCACCCGGTGCTAGAATTAACGCATAATCAAGTATCTGCATTGCAAGATATAACTTATCATCTAAGGAAGTACCAACAACCATATTGTATGAAAGATAAGTGTTGTCCGTTAATGGTTCATCGTCTGTTATTGAATATTTATGTGTTTCATATTTAACTTCATCAAATGGCTTTTGAAGCTCTATATCTGAATTAATTGACACACTGTCCTTGTCAAATGCACTTAAATAATCTTTATCAAGATAGTCAAGTCTTTCCTGCACATCAATATCACCATAAATGTATATATATGAATTAACTGGGTGGTAATAATTCTTGTGATAATCTAAAAATTCTTGATAAGTAAGGTCTGGTATCTGTGATGGTACACCGCCTGACTCATTTTTATACGCTGTATCAGGAAATAATGATACAAAAGTTTGTCTTGAAAGTACATCGTCTGGTGATGAATATACGCCCTTCATTTCATTAAATACTACACCATTGAACTTTATATCATCTTCTGCATTTTCAAGCTCATAATGCCAGCCTTCTTGTTTAAATATTTCTGGCACTTTATAGATGTTAGGATAAAATACTGCGTCCATATATACATCTGTAATATTCTTAAAATCAGCGTCATTGCAACTTGCTACTGGATACACTGTCTTATCTGGGTATGTCATAGCATTTAAAAATGTATTAAGTGAGCCTTTGCATAATTCAACAAATGGGTCTTTTACTGGATACTTTCTTGAACCACAAAGTGTTGAATGTTCTATAATATGCTGTAATCCAGTATTGTTATATGGTGGGGTTTTAAAACCTATTGAAAATACTTTATTCTCATCGTCATTTGTAATTATAACAACTCTTGCACCACTTTTCTTATGCTTAAGAAGAAGACCAATACTGTTAATGTCTTCTAACTTTTCTGTCTTTATCAAATCATATTTACTTAAATCTAATGTAGAAAGTTCTTCTAATCTTTTATTCAATTCCATTAAAGCCATTACCTTTCTTAATTCTAACAGGCTTATATATAAACCTTTTTTAATAAATATAATATCACATTTTAGGTATGTTATACAAGTTTCTAACACATACTAAATTAAAAATCCCCCTACTCATTATTATAAATAATAAATAGGGAAATTTTATTCAATCTTCAATTGCTTCTAATTCTTTATTAATAGCTTTTTTAAAATCTTCCATAATAAAATATCTACGTCCAGATGAATTATCTATCATTCTCCTGCCTTCTTCAATTGCTCTTATTGTTACTTCATTAATAATATCCAACTTTAATATATCCATTATAAATATCTTAATAAAATTAAAATGCGATATTAAGAAAATCAACTTAATACCGCAGTTTAAAATATTATCTATTAAAAAGTCCTTTTCTCTTATGAGGTCTTTCATTTCCTGTAAGAGCCTTTTCATATTCAACAAGCAAATCTTTTTGTTCAGATGTAAGCTTCTTAGGAATATCAACAACAAGTGTGATATAGTGGTCACCACGAACTGAAGCATTTCTTACTGTTGGCATACCCTTGCCTTTAAGTCTTACTCTTGTACCAGAGTCTGTACCCGGCTTAACATCGTATAACACTTCACCATCAACAGTCTTTACTTTAATTTCACCACCAAGAACTGCTGTTGGATAGCTTATCTTTACATTAGAGAAGATATTGTATCCATCTCTTTCAAATTCTGGGTCAGCAGAAATCATAACTGCAACTAAGAGGTCACCTCTTTGTCCGCCATTTACTCCCGGTTCACCCTTTCCTTGAATACGAACACATTGACCATTATCAATACCTGCTGGTATCTTAACTTCAATAGTCTTTTTAGAGCTGATATATCCTGTACCATAACAGTCTGGACACTTCTCTTTTATAATCTTACCTGTTCCGTTACAGTCTGGGCATGGCTGTACATTTCTTACCATACCAAGCATTGACTGCTGTGTATAAACGACTTGACCTTTACCACCACACTTGCTACAAGTTTCAGGGTGTGTTCCCGGCTTTGCACCAGTTCCGTTACACTTGCTACAAGGGTCTTTTAAAGTAACGTCAATTGTCTTAGATGTACCAGTTACTGACTCAGCAAATGTTATTCTTACATTTACTCTTATATCAGCACCACGTCTTGGGCCATTGTTATTACGGCTTCTACCACCGCCAAACATACTACCAAAGATATCAGAGCCAAATATATCTCCGAAAATGTCTCCCATATCACCAAAGTCAAATCCACTAGCTCCACCGCCACCGCCATTTTCAAATGCGGCGTGACCAAATTGGTCATACTGTCTACGTTTCTCAGAGTCACTAAGAACAGCATATGCTTCTGATGCTTCTTTGAACTTAGCTTCAGCTTCTTTATCTCCGGGATTAGTATCGGGGTGGTATTTCTTAGCGAGCTTACGATATGCTTTTTTAATTGTTGCTTCATCAGCATCTTTTGAAACGCCTAGCACCTCATAATAATCTCTTTTATCTGCCATGATTATCCTCCATGTCTAATTAGTCTTTATTTTATAACACTAAAACTGCACAGGAACTATAAGCTCCCATGCAGTTTATAAATCACAACAAAATCAAATAAATTCAATCTGCTGTTTATTGCTTATAGTTATATTCGTTATATAAGCATAAATTATTTATCTAATATAGTCAACTGTTATTTAAAATCACTTTACTAATTTAGTAATTAGACTTCTTTATAATCTCCGTCAACAACATCATCACCATAAGCATTAGCACCTGCGTCTGTTCCTGCACTTGCACCAGCTCCCATATCAGGGCCAGCTCCTGCAGCACCTGCTCCTGCCTGTGCTTCATATAACTTAGCGAAAAGCTTCTGAGCACTTTCCATTAACTTTTCTTTAGCAGCCTTGATATCATCAATCTGAGAATCTGTCATATTTTCAGCATCAGAGCCATCAACTAATGCCTTTAATGCGTTAAGGTCAGCTTCTACAGCAGCCTTATCAGAAGCATCAAGCTTATCACCTGCTTCATCAAGAGCCTTCTGTGTCTGGAATACCATTGAGTCTGCATCATTACGAACTTCAATTCCTTCCTTACGCTTCTTATCCTGAGCTTCAAATTCAGCAGCTTCCTTAACAGCCTTATCAATATCTTCATCTGACATGTTAGAACCAGCAGTAATTGTAATATGCTGTTCCTTACCTGTTCCTAAATCCTTAGCAGATACATTTACGATACCATTTGCATCAATATCAAATGTAACTTCAATCTGAGGTACACCACGTCTTGCTGGTGGAATACCATCAAGTCTGAACTGACCGAGTGACTTGTTATCCTTAGCGAACTGTCTTTCACCCTGTACTACGTTAATATCAACGGCTGTCTGGTTATCAGCGGCTGTTGAGAATACCTGACTCTTCTTTGTAGGAATTGTTGTATTTCTTTCGATAAGTCTTGTAGCAATACCACCCATTGTTTCGATAGAAAGTGAAAGTGGTGTAACATCAAGAAGAAGTACTTCACCTGCACCTGCATCACCAGCAAGCTTACCACCCTGAATAGAAGCACCGATAGCAACACATTCATCTGGGTTAAGAGTCTTACTTGGTTCATGTCCTGTTAATTGCTTTACCTTATCCTGAACTGCTGGTATTCTTGTAGAACCACCAACTAATAATACCTTTGAAAGGTCTGAAGCTGTAAGACCAGCATCATTTAATGCGTTTCTAACTGGTTCTGCTGTCTTTTCTACAAGGTCATGTGTTAATTCATCGAACTTAGCTCTTGTAAGAGTCATATCAAAATGCTTTGGACCTTCTGCTGTAGCTGTGATATATGGAAGGTTGATATTTGTCTGTGCAGCACTTGATAATTCCTTCTTAGCCTGTTCAGCAGCAACTCTTAATCTTTGAAGTGCCATTGTATCTTTAGAAAGGTCAACACCTTCCTTAGCCTTAAAGTCATCTAACATATACTGTGTAATCTTGTTATCAAAGTCATCACCACCAAGTCTGTTGTTACCTGCTGTAGCAAGAACTTCAATAACACCATCACCGATTTCGATAATAGATACATCGAATGTACCACCACCGAGGTCATATACCATAATCTTTTGTTCTTCTTCATTATCAAGACCATAAGCTAAAGCTGCAGCTGTTGGTTCGTTGATAATTCTCTTTACATCAAGACCTGCAATCTTACCTGCGTCCTTTGTTGCCTGTCTTTGTGCATCGTTAAAGTAAGCAGGAACAGTAATAACTGCTTCTGTAACCTTTTCACCGAGGTAGCTTTCAGCATCTGCCTTTAACTTCTGTAAAATCATAGCTGAAATTTCCTGTGGAGAATACTTCTTATCATCAATTGTTACTTTATAATCTGTACCCATGTGTCTTTTAATTGATGAAATAGTCTTATCTGCATTTGTTACAGCCTGACGTTTTGCAGGGTCACCTACTAATCTTTCACCATTCTTTGTAAATGCTACAATTGAAGGAGTTGTTCTTAAACCTTCTGTGTTAGCGATAACAACAGGCTTACCACCTTCCATAACTGCAACACATGAATTTGTTGTACCTAAGTCAATACCAATAATCTTACCCATAATATTACTTCCTTTCTTGATTTTCATTCTTCCTAAAATTATTTCTATAAAAGAATATTGTTAATACTGTTAGTTAGCTACTTTTACCATACTGTGACGAATTACTGTTTCTCTGTATGTGTAGCCTTTTTCAAATTCTTCAACGATTATATTCTCGCCTACACTATCATCTTCTACGTGCATTACTGCATTGTGTAAATCTGGATTAAATTCTAATCCAATCGCTTCTATAGGCTTTACTTCAGCATCTTCAAGCATTTTCATTGTCTGCTTGTATACCATATCCATTCCTTTTGCAAATGGAGTTTCTTTTTCTTCGTCTGTTATAGACTTGAAGCCTCTTTCAAAATTGTCAACTATTGGAAGAAGTTTCTTTATTATATCTGAAGCACCCATTTCAAACATAGCAGATTTTTCTTTCTCAGTACGTTTTCTGAAATTATCAAATTCTGCCATCTGACGTTTAACTCTGTCTTGAAGTTCTTCAATCTTAACATCTTTAGCATCTTTCTTTGAAGCCTTAGAATCAGTTTTTGAATTATCTTCACTTTCCTTTGTTGCATCGTCAGCCTTTTGTGTGCCATCGTCATCTGCTTTTGCAGTTTTAGCGGCATCAGCGTCTTTTGCTTCATCTGTTGAAGTTGCTGTATTTACAGCTTCTTCTTTAATTTCAGCATCATTTTTCTTCTTTTTCTTATCTTCTTTTTTAGACACCTTTAAACCAACCTTTCCTATGTTTTCTTAAACATATCATCTAACTGCGCTCGGATTGTTTTTAAAGTTCCTACAACTTTTTCATAATCCATTCGCTTAGGACCTATAATTCCGATTGTTCCCTTCATACCATCTTGTAATTCATATGTTGCTGTAACAACACTACAATCTTTCATCGTTTCAATCGGAGTTTCATTCCCTATATATACCTGAATACCATGGTTGTCATCTTCGTCTTCACTATTCTTTGTCACAAGATCAGTAAGACTTTGTTTTTCTTCCAAAGTATATATAAGCTCACTAGCTTTAGTTTTATCACTCAGCTCAGGGTACTTAAATATATTAGTTGCACCACTTGTATATATCTTGAGATTATCCGCACTGCTTATTGTTTCCACAATTGCTTCTAACACTTCCTTTATAAGTGCTGCGTGTTCTCCTGCCTGACTTTCCATTGCTGACACCATTGCCAAGTTCATTTGTTCAAGTGTAAGTCCATTAAGACTTGTATTAAGAAGAATATTAAGCTTTAATAAGTTCTCTTGTGTAAGTTCTTCACTTACAGTAATTACTTTATTTCTTATAATATTGCCTTCCATTACTATTACAGCAAGAATTTTTAATGGTTCAAGCTGTGAAAGCTGTACGAACTTTAACTTATTACCCTTAACTTGTGGTGTTGTAATCATTGTTGCATAATTAGTATCTTTTGCAAGCACCTTTGCAACATTTTGAAGCAGTTCTTCAACCTTGTCAACCTTTTCAGATAACATACTTTTCATTGTTTCGACTTCTTTTTCTCTGTCAGACACTTCTGCTTCTCTGAAATCTAATTCAAATTCCTTTTGACTCATCATATCATCAACATATAATCTATAACCTTTATCTGTAGGAATACGTCCTGCTGATGTATGAGGCTGTATAATATATCCAAGTTCTTCAAGGTCTGCCATCTCATTTCTTATTGTTGCAGAACTTAACTTTAAGTCTGTATACTTTGAAATGGTTCTTGAGCCAACAGGTTCTCCTGTCTCAAGATAGTTCTGTATGACAGCTTTAAGTATTCTTAATTTTCTATCATCCAGTTCCATCATACCTGCTCCTTTCTTTTCTTATTAGCACTCATTAATGTGGAGTGCTAATATCAATATAATTAAAATATCACTACATACATATAATGTCAACACTTATTTTAAAAATTTTAAAAATTTTAAAAATTTATATTTTGATAACAAAAATAAGCCTGTATATATAATAGATATTTTACTTATCTATTATACATACAGACTTAAATATTATGTATATATTAATTTACATGAAGTGTAAATGTCACATGATTAGATTGATTTTTATCTGAATCTGTACAATACACATCTATAGTATATGTACCCACTTTTGAAGTGTCATACCTTCCATTAGTAATAACTCTTCTTGATAAAGCGGCAGAAGTATCTTTATCATCAGATATTTCAGATATGTAATCTATAATATTAAAAGCAGAACCTGCTTTAATCGTATCTTCTGTCTTTTCAAAAACAAGCAATGGGCCTCCCTCTACTGTAACAGGCTCTGTTTCATCTTCTGAATTAGCTTCTGATGTTTCATTTTCTGCTTGACTTGTTGTAGTACTTACACTCTTATTGTCTTTTGAAGAAGTATTATCAGCAGTTGTTTGTGTCTCTTCATTTTCTTCTAATTGCTCTAATTCTTCTTCTGTAGCATTATAATCAAATATATATGAAATCTTACTTACATTTCCGCTATTATCTCTTGCAGCATATATAACAGTTGCTTTAGATAAATCAGAAGACATATATATATTTTCAACAATTACATTTTCAGATACATCTCCATCTTTCTTATCAACAGCTTTAACATATCCTTTTAGCACATTTTCACCTTGTGCTTTTGAATAAGGCTTTATCTTAGATGTATCAATAGTTAATACAGGAGCTTCTCTATCTTCTCCCAAATATATTATCGCAAATATTACTGCTAAAATACATGCAATAATAAGATATACTATAACGGATTTATTTTTCTTCATATATTTCTCCCACAATAACATTATTTTCAGATTTATTTAATACCTTATGCCCCACTTATTACTCTTTATATAGAAATACAAGTGGGGCAATTTTAAAATTATAATATAAATCTCTTATAATATTATTTTATTCTTCGTGTTCTTTTCCATAATTGCCATAATACTTACCATAGTATTTTCCATAATACTTACCATAGTATCCATCGCCAGATAAGTCAACTTTATTAAGCACACAACCTAAAATCTTACATTGTGTTAATCTTAACTGTTCTAGTGACTTTTGAACAAACTTATAACTTACCATATCAGCAGCAACTACAAGAACTGCTCCATCACACTTTTGAGCTACAATTGAAGCATCAGTTACACTTCCAAGTGGTGGTGTATCAATAATTACATAATCATATATATCTCTTAATGCTTTAATTAATGTATCAAATGATGAATTATTAAGAAGTTCTGATGGGTTAGGTGGAACTACACCTGAAAATACAGCATATAAATTTTCCACATTAGTTGTACATATAACTTCATCGAACTTATTCATTCCAGAAAGATAATGTGTAAGTCCCTTTGTAGAGCTTGTAATCTTATATCTATTTACAAGAACTGATTTTCTTAAATCGGCATCTATAAATATTACTTTCTTTCCTGACTCAGCAAGTGAAACAGCAAGATTGAAAGACACACTCGACTTTCCTTCATTCGGAGCTGTACTTGTAAACATTATAACCTTCATATCAGAACCACAAAGCTGTATATTAGTTCTTAATGTCTTATATGCTTCGTTACATCTATAATCTGAATCACTAATTTTTTGTATCTTAACTGTAGGCATTATTTTTATCCTTTCTTTGAAGACTTTTTCTTTTTCTTACCTTTTTTTCTTGATGATACAACCTCATTACTATCATCAAGTTCTTCTGATACTGGAATAAGAGCAAGTGTGCTTATTCCAAGATACTTCTCAATATCTTCAGATGTATTAATTCTGTCGTTCATAATAAACTTAACAATAACTACTGCCATAGCAATAATAATTCCAAGTAAACCAGCAATAATACCATTTTTAATTACATTTGGGCTTACTGGTTTTTCTGGAAGTTGAGCCGCATCTATTCTTGTAACCTTTTCTGTCTGCATAATCTCGCCAATTGAATCAGCAGATACCTCTGCCACCTTATCAGCTATTTCCTTTGCTTCATTCTGGTCGTGACTTGATACTGTTATCTCAAGAACTCGTGTATTAGTTGGTGTATTAACATTTATCATTTTAACAAGTTCTTCATTTGTTAAATCAAGCTTTAATTCACTAATAACTTTTTCTGTAACACTTCTACTTGTAACAAGTACAACGTAATCTTGTGTCAACTGTGTTGATGATTGTAAATCACTGTAAGTTGTAGTTCCTTGACTCTGTCTGTTTAATACATAGAGACTTGTTGTTGACTGATAAGTAGGCTTTATAAGAAGCTTACTTCCAATTAAAGCTGCCAGTCCAAATATAATTCCGACTAAAACAATTATTACGATTTTACTAAGAATAATCGAAAATATCTGTCTTAAGTCTATTTCAACTTCATCACTACGTCTTTGTTCTTCTCTCATTTTTTTAATTATTCCTCCAAATATTTTCCTTGTAATATTAACTCTGCGTTATCATGTAATATGCTTTTAGCATAATCATATCCAAATTTTTTACAAACATATTCTGCACATTCTTTTATAAGTGGTGCTCTACCACCATTACTATGTGCATCTGTTCCAATGACATCAACCATTTCATCCTTCATAAGTTTTTTAATGAATTTCTTAATATCTTTACCATTAGAACCAATTACCGAACCTGCATTTACCTGAATAAATGCTCCCATATTTTTTAACTCATATGCTCTGTCAATATCTTTTACTATACACATATATCTTTCAATATGTGCAATTAATGGAATATGACCTGTCTGTATAATATTACTTATACTTGTTCTCATATAATTATAATCAACTGTAGGCTGATACTCTACAAGAACATATCTTGAGTCACCCATCATAAGATTTTTACCATTTTCAAGCTCTTCTGGAATATCTGATGTATAATAGATTTCTCTGCCTAATGCCCACTGCATTTCAGGGCATACATTCTTTACTTGTTCTTTAAATACTTCAAATCTCCTTTTAAGCTCTTCATAATCCATACGACACTTAGCTGGGTGATAATGTGGTGTTGCTACAATTTTTCTTGTACCTTCATCATAAGCTGTCTTAATCATCTCAATACTTGTATTGATATTATTAGGGCCATCATCTACACCATACAAAATATGTATATGAATATCTACAAAACTAAAGTCTATCTTTTTTCTCAATTTTTCACCGTTCCTATTCTTAACATTATAATTCAATGTTAATTTCATCAACAAATATTAAAAATCCTATTTTAATTCAAATACTTTATACAATAAAGTATAATACCTAGCCTTAATTTACGTCAAATTGACAGACATTGCTATATAATAGCCTCTGCCTGTCAATATATAATAAAGCAAATTCACAATCTGCTTTGCTATCTGATACTGTTAAATACCAAGAATTTTCTTTACATTATCGCACATTTCATTAACTTCACATACTGTATCATGAAGTACTGGTGCTGTTCTTATGTCTTCTATTGCTTGTGGAACTTTAACATTAGAAAGTTTACAAAGTTCATCTACAAGTTCAAAGTCTGACATTGTATCATACTTTGTATCAATTGAATTCATAACACTTCTTGTAAACTTATATGGACTTGCTGTTGATGCTATAACTGTCTTAGTTTCATCACCTGTTTCTTTTCTATACTTATCATATACTGTCGCTGCAACTGATGTATGAGTGTCGATTATATAGTTATCATTTTCATATATCTTCTTAATAGTTGCTGCATCTTCTGCTTCTGTAGCATAGTTGCCATAAAAATCACTTAACTGCTCTTTCATCTCTTCTGTAACTTCATACTTTCCAGTATCCTTAAGTAACTTCATAAGTTCAGCATTCTTTTCGGCATTATTGCCTGCTATTCTATATATAAGTCTTTCAAGGTTACTTGAAATAAGAATATCCATTGATGGTGATGTTGTAAGAATAAATTCTCTATTTCTATCATAAGTTCCTGTTGAGAAGAAATCATATAATACTTTATTCTCATTAGACGCACATATAAGCTTATTAATTGGAAGTCCCATATTCTTAGCATAAAATGCTGCAAGAATATTACCAAAATTACCTGTAGGTACTACAGCATTAATCTTCTCGCCTGCTTTAATCTCGCCTTTAGCAAGAAGTCTTGAATAAGCATACACATAATAAACAATCTGTGGAACAAGACGACCTATATTAATTGAATTAGCAGATGAGAACTGATATCCAGCTTCATTCATAACTTTTTCAAGTTCCTTATTGCCAAATATATTCTTAACACCTGTCTGCGCATCATCAAAATTACCATTAATTCCAATAACGTATGTATTATCACCCTTTTGTGTAACCATCTGCTTTTCTTGAATAGGACTTACACCATTTTTAGGATAAAATACTATAATCTTAGTTCCCTTCACATCTGCAAAACCTGCAAGAGCAGCCTTACCTGTATCACCTGATGTAGCAGTAAGAATTACTATATCATTCTTTACATTATTCTTCTTAGCTGAAGTTATAAGTAAATGTGGTAGAATTGACAATGCCATATCCTTAAATGCTATTGTTGAACCGTGGAATAACTCAAGAAAATATGCTCCATCAGCTTTAACTATAGGAGCTATTTCTGGTGTATCAAATTTTGCATCGTATGCCTTGTTTATACAGCTTCTTAATTCTTCCTCTGTAAAATCATCTAACATAAGCTTCATAACTTCATAAGCTACGTCAGCATAAGACATCTTAGATAATTCTTCTAAGCTTTTGTCCAGAGTTGGAATACTTTCCGGTACAAATAACCCACCATCTGCTGCAAGACCTTTTAAAATTGCTTGTGATGCAGTAACTTTAACGTTATCATTTCTTGTACTTCTGTAAAATAAACTCATCTCTTACTCCATTCCTGCGCAATAGCGCCAGTTATACAATGTGAAAAATAATTCCACATAAACATTAATTTGCAACTATCTATACCTCGTATACATAGTACAGATAAAATTACACGCAGTATTATACAACAACTTTTATTATTATGACAATAGATATTTACATTTTTTAAAAATTATATTACATTTATATAAAATTGGACAATTTGGGCATAAGAAATGAGGAATTTATGGCTTCTGGTGTATATAAAACAAATAAAAAGGATGGTTCTGTTTACTATCGAGTTTCAATAACACATAAAAATAAACATATAAGTCTTGGTAGTTTTGATGATGAAAATATCGCTTTTGATGTATATAGTGATGCTAAAAACATTTTAAATAGTAATTTATTCTCAATTAATATAGAAACTTTAACCACAACATATTCCCTTTGTAAATCTTTAATATCATTTGATAAATTTATAACATTGTTAAATTATCGTGATAATAACATTTACATAAAGACTCCTATTTATCTTTGTCACAAATATTTTCTTTATTTTTTATCTCAAGAAACTGTTCTTTATTTTAATGTTGACGATTTATTTTATTATTCCAATCACAAAATACTATCAAGAGGGAACTACTACTATGTTAATGACTATGGTATGCAGCTTGCACTTCTTTCAAGATATGGTATTAAGCCACATGCTGTAATGGGACGTGATTACATTTTTAGAAATAATAACCCTCACGATTTTCGTTATGAAAATATACAAGTGATTAACAAGTACTTTGGCGTGACTCAACTTTTAAAAAATGGTCGTGTTATATATAAAACAAAAATTCACATTAATGGTGATTATATTATAGGAACTTATAATACTGAAAATGAAGCGGCTATCGCTTACAATAAAGCTGTTCATTTAATACAAGACTTTGTAAATATAAGATTTACACAAAATTATATTGAAAATATCTCTAAAATAGAATATGCGGCAACTTACAATCGTATAAGAATATCTAAGAAATTCTTAGATTACATTACGAGTATTAGTCAGTTACCGCAATAATAGACATTTAATATTTTATAAAATATATTGGTCTGCCAATTCTTTAATGCTGTCCCAATCTTTATTAGAAGAATCATCTTGTACAGCTACCACGTAAAAGCCTGCATTTTTAGCAGATGTAACACCATGAAGTGCATCTTCAAATACTATTGTATTTTCAACTTCAAAATTCATCTGCTTTGCAGTTTCCAGATATATGTCAGGATTTCTTTTTGACATTCCTAATCTGTCACTTGTGAATATCTTATCAAAGCAACTGTCAAGCCCATTTCTTTTTATAGCTTCACAAGCACAGGAATAATCAGAGCTTGTAAGCACGCATAATTTTACTCCATTGTTATGAAGCTTTTTAATAATTGAAACTATGTGCTTTTTAGCTGGTATTTCATTTTTATACTGCTCTTTTATTATTTCAAGTAATTCTTTTTCTATATCTTCTACTGAAGCTTCTATTGAATATACTTCTTTTATATGCGCAATTGTTTCTTTAACAGTCATTGAAATAGCTTCTTTTTCTAACTGCTCTGTTATAGTAAACCCTTTTAAATTTATATAATTTCTTAACAGATTATCCCAATAAGGCATTGAATTAAGTATTGTTCCGTCCATGTCAAATATTGCATACTTTATGTTTTTAGGTACATTAAACTCACAGCCGACCTTAGAAAAATCAATATTACTTACTTTATTGAAAAGCTGTGAAGTTGCACTGTATACATCTTCATTTGCAAATATCGCAGATATTACTGCTACCCCGTCAACACCTGTATGTGCTAATTTATCAACATTATCATAACTTATTCCACCAATCGCAACGATTGGTATATCTATATTGTCTGTAATCTCAATAAGTGTACTCTTTTCCATATCTTTTGCGTCTTTTTTAGTAGTTGTATGAAATACTGCACCTACGCCAATATAATCTGCGCCTGCTTCCTGCGCCTTTTTTGCAAGCTCAAGTGTCGGTGCTGTAACTCCTATAATCTTATCATCACCTAGAAGCTGCCTCGCCTTTTCATACTCCATATCACTTTGTCCTATATGAACACCATCTGCGTCAATTTCCTTAGCCACATATATGTCATCATTTATTACAAATGGCACGTTATACTTATCAGCAAGCTTCTTAATACGCCTCCCTTCCGCAACAAGTTCTTCGTGTGTCATATTCTTCTCTCTTAGCTGTAAAAATGTAACCCCAGTCTTAAGTGCCTGCTCAACCACCGCCTCAAGCGTTCTCCCCTCAAGCCACTGTCTGTCAGTAACAGCATATAAAAGCATACTATCTTTATCAAATACCTTATTTCCAATACGTTTCTGTGTCATAACCTTACCCTTCTTATCCTGTTTTCTTATTATATACTCATATTATTCTTATCAAAATCATATAACAGTTGTACTTGTCATAAACATAGAATATTATACGCCAGAACTAAAGAAACGTAAACACTAAAGATAATATATTATTACTATACCATATACACTCCTTTTAATAAATCAACAAACATACAAACAATCACAAAAAGTAGCAGGGCGCTTCCACACACTTCCGGTAAGCTAGCAGGGGGAGTATAAAACAGGGAATGCACCATTTAAAGAACAAGTGCCTATATTTGTATGACAGTAGCGAACACACTTGTTCGATAATGGCATACAAATATAGGTGCTTGTACTTTCACTGGTGTGTTCTCGTTTTATACTCCCCCCTGCTAGCTGTACCACCTTACACATTCTCATTTCTAAGAGTTTCAATAATATTCTTCTTATCCATCTGCTTCAAAGAATACTTAGTTATTGAAAGCAACAACACACAAACAGCCAACAAAGATATCCCAATCGCCAAAAAGGGAATATTATACTTAATAACAGTTTCAGCCATATACTGATATATCAAATACGAAAGCCCCGTTCCCAAAAGTATACCTATAATTCCTGCCTTACCACCATAAAATAAACTCTCAAGCGCAACCATTCTATTAAACTCTCGCTTAGTCATACCCACGCAACGAAGCATAGCAAACTCCCTATTTCTAAGTTCAATAAACGTAGTAATCGTATTAAATATATTAGTAATACCAATAAGCGACACAACTACAATAAAGCCATATAAAAATATAGAAACCATCATAATCAAGCTTTGATTCTCTCGCTTACTTGCCGACCTGTTAAATATTTGAGAATTATCAATTGAATAATTATTAACAAGTACTTCTTGTGCTTTATCAGCGTCATCACAGTTAATGCACATATTAACACTTCTTATATACTCATCATACTTGTTCATATACTCGTCACTTACAATAAGCACACCATTACTTAGATTTTTTGATATTGCAAATGGAAGCTCATCTGTAACTGCAACAATCTCTATATCTTGCAATTCTGCATCTTCTCTACCAATTTCTATAGTATAACTTATCTTATCTGATACACCATATTTATATATATCCAAATATTCTTGAGTTTCTTTACCATTTTCATCATAACTATAAGCATTGAACTTGTTATATAAAATACCACCATTTTTAACTTTTTCCTTATCTAGTCCAAGTTGTTTAATATATTCGTTATATTCTTCATCACCTACACTTACTAAACTAATATAGTATCCACTATCTTCATCGTCATTTATCCATTTTTTATATTCATCAGTAAATTTAGGTTTTTCATTAAAACCTACATATAAATTTTTAACAAGTGAATATCGCGTAATATTTGTAACGCTATTTATATCATTTTTAATTTGAGAATAGTACGAGCCTTGCTCTTCTTGTTTTACACTTAATAAGTATACACTCAAATCAAACCTATTATCTTCTGCATAATAATTCGCCGAATTAATCATAAGCCCAACAAAGCTATTCATCGCAATAAATACTGTCATACTTACTACTATTGATATTACTACTACTCTGTACTTTCTTTTGTTACGTTTCATATTTTTATATGCAATTATGCCACCTTCACCGAAACATTTCTTAACAAATTTAGGTGTTTTAAGTTTATTTTGTTTAAGCTTTATATCTTCACTGTGAGATATTGCAACTATTGGTGACATTTTTGACGCCCTTATCGCTGGTTTTAATGCTGATAAAAATATAGTTACAACAGCTAATACAATAGATAGTAGTACACCTAATAAAGATGGTGAAAATACTATTGTCATTTCAAAACTTTGTCCCAACAACTTACTTGAAATAATAGTAAGCACATAACAAGCCAAAAGCCCACTTGCAATTCCTAAAGCTATACCAGGTGCACCAATTGCTATTGCTTCAAAGAATACATTTCTTCTAATCTGGGCAGGTGTCGCACCAACTGACGCTAACATACCATATTGCTTTGTCCTTTGAGTTATTGATATTGCAAAACTATTGCTAATACAAAATACTGCAGTTGCTATAATTATAACCATTACAATCGCTGATATTGAATATATAAATGAAATGCTTGAATTACTAAAATCCATAGTTTGATATCTTATAAGCCAATCATTTACATATACATATCTGCCATTCATCTGTTGTTCTAACTTTTCCCATTCTTCATCACTTAAACTGCGATAACTGCCCATATAAGTATTATATAAATTACTGTCAACGTTAAGCATATCTGCAACAATTCCATTTACATCTTTCATTCCTTCTTTAATAAGAGTCATATAGATATTTGACTTATAAAGAGAATTATCATTAACTGAAGAATTAGAATTAATAGATGTTAAAACTGTGTATCCCGGAGCTGACCTTTCTTCTTCTCCATAACACAACCTTTCACATATACCAACTACTGTATATGTCTTTGTGTATTTGACTTGTAACTCCTCATCAGTCATATAAGACGAATTTTGAAGCTGTTTTACTCCATTTTCCATTCTATCTCCAATATCAAGTGTCATCTTATCTCCAATATTATAAGTAACTCCACCATTCCCCTTTATGTGGCTAGAAATAACTAACTCGGTATCGTCTTTAGGAAGTCTGCCACTTACAAGCTTTACACCTGCCTTAGCAAAATCATTTTCATCAAGTGCTTCTACATACAAATATGGTTTATCTTCATTAATACAACCGTCTAATATGGCATACCCTAATTCTTTCATTATAAAAGAACTTTCAACATTCCTATTATTTCTCATAAAATCAATTTCACTGTTATCAATATTGTATACAGCTACTTGAAAGTCACCGTTTTTTTCTTTCTGTCTTAATATAAGACTGTCACGCAAACTCGAAACCATACCTGCAACTGCTGTAAGAAGTGCTGTTGACAACATTATAGCTACAACAATAACCATAGTTCTTCTTTTGTTTAATTTTATATTTTTAAATGTCAATCTATTCAGCAGTTTCATATAATTTACCGTCCTCTATTCTTAATATTCTATCTGCCATCTTTGCAATCTCAAGATTGTGTGTAATCATAATAATTGTCTGTTTATACATTTTATTTGACAACTTTAAAAGCTCCACAATCTCATCACTAGAACGGCTGTCAAGATTTCCTGTCGGCTCATCTGCTAACACTATAGCCGGATGGTTAATCAATGCTCTACCAATAGATACTCTCTGCTGTTGACCACCCGACAATTGATTAGGAAGATGAGTCACTCTATTTTCAAGCCCCAACGATTTAATCATCTCATCAAGAGCTTCCTCGTCTGGCTCTCTACCGTCAAGCTCACAAGGAAGAATAATATTTTCCTTAACATTAAGAATAGGTATAAGATTGTAAAACTGATATATTATACCAACCTGTCGTCTTCTAAATATCGCCAACTTATCATTGTTAAGGCTAAAAATGTCAACACCTTCAATATACACCTTACCACTCGTAGGTCTGTCAACTCCGCCAAGCAAGTGCATAAGTGTAGACTTACCACTTCCCGAACTACCAACAATTGCCACAAATTCCCCTTGATTAACACTAAAAGAAATGTCATCAACCGCTGTCACTTCATTCTCACCCTTGCCATACTTCTTAACAAGGTTTTCAACTTTCAAAATCTCCATAACTACCTCCAAATCTAATCCAAACCACAACCTCGTATACTCGTGGCTTCTATGGTGCTTATTATAACTACCTAAAATGACATTTCAGTGACATTTTATAACTAAAACTCCCCAAATATAAAAACACAACCACCAACTTAATACTACTAAAAAGCACCACTTTATAAAGTAAAAACTGTAAACTAGGAAAACAGGGCTAATATTTTATAGTATATGGTAAAAGCTTAGGAGTTCTTAGTTGTGCTGTTCAATAAACAGTGATGACCCAACACGACGTTGGGTCAAGCAATCAGCGGCACGACGTCTCATTGATTGCGTTTACGTCCGTATTTATCACCTATACCAGCACATCTTAGAACTACTTAGCTTTTATCCAACTACTATAAAATATTAACCCTGTTTTCCTCCCCCTTAACTCAATATAGTCAAATATTTTACTATAAATGTAGTCTTATTATCCTGTGAGTCAACTGTAATATATCCGCCTTGTTTTTCAATTACTGCCTTAGCCAAAGGAAGTCCAAGTCCCATACTATTATCATTAAAATTCGCCTTACTATAATACCTTTCAAAAATACTTTGTTGCTCTTTTTTAGTAAGTGTCTTTCCCTGATTTGTTATATAAACTGCCTTATACACATCGTTATTTTCAATTCTAATATCTACACTCGTTCCCGACATACTATGCTCAATAGCATTTTTAATAATATTCTGTAAGGCTTCCCTATTCCAATTATAATCCGCATTTATTGTCACATTACACTCACTAAACTTAGGAGTTATAGCTACACCTTTAATTTCTGCTATTACTTCAAGATTTTCTATGGCTTCTAAAATAAGCTCGTTAAGACTAACCACATCGTTGTGAAATTCTACAACGCCTGCGTCAATTCGTGATAATTTTAACAAAGATATAATAAGCCAGCTCATTCCATTTACTTGATTGAGTGCTTCATATATAAACTTCTTTCTAATACCTTCTTCCATATCTGGATTGTCATTCAAGTTGTCAAGTAATATCTGTGTAGATGTAAGTGGTGTTTTTAATTGATGTGATATATCTGATACTGACTCTGCAAGAAGTACTTTTTTAGCACTTGCATTGTCTGCTTTCTCTTTTAAACCAACCATTAATTTATACAAGTGATTTTTCAAATTACTTAACTCATCTTCTGAATTATTCATAAGGTCAAGTTCATATTCACCACTTGACATTCTGTCAATATATTTTTCAAGTTTTAAAAGTTCTGATTTTCTCTTATTTATATACAATACAAAACACAACAAAAAAAGTCCTAAAAACATTACCATAATTGCAACCCCAGTTATGATAAAGCTATATTTAGAGCCTTCCTGTGCCTTTATATAAAAAGAAGTTTCATTTATTCCATATCTTTTTAACAACGTATCAATCTCACTATTGTTATCTTTTTCTTCTCCTGCTGTATTAAGAAGCATAACAAGTTCTTCACCCGTAACTTCTGGATATTTATCTGTAATACTAACCATAAGCTTAGTTATATAGTCTGCCCCACTTTTTCTGTATAAATTGCTTTGATAAGAAATTAGCCCAATATATAATATTATTCCTACAATTCCTATCACAATACTTAATAATATATATTTTAACGCTTCTTTATTTTTATAATTACTCATAGTTTATAACCAACTCCCCTTACTGTCTGAATTATATTTCCATCTTTATCACCTATTTTGCTTCTCAATCTCTTGATAGTTACAGTTAATGTATTGTCATTTACAAAGTTGCCAGCAGAGTCCCATATATATGACAAGATTTCTTCTCTTGTAAATACTTTCTTTGGATTTGAAAATAATATCTTTAAAATTTCAAATTCTAACTTTGTAAGTTTTATCTCTTGTGAGTTTTTATAAAGTCGTCTACCCTCCATATCTATTTTAAATTCACCAAATACAAGCTCGCTACCATTTCCATTTCGACGAAGCACATTTTTAATTCTTGATAAAAGCTCCATATTTCTAAATGGCTTAATAATATAATCATCAGCTCCCAAATCAAACCCCATAACAACATCTGTTTCTTCGTCTTTAGCTGTAAGAAATATAACAGGAGCTTTGTCCTTTTCCTTTATATAACGACAAAGCGAAAAACCATCTCCATCGGGAAGCATTATATCAAGTAATATAATATCAATCCTACTATCATCATCAATTATTCTAAGTGCTTCTGTTTTACTCTGTGCAATCAAAACCTCATAGCCATTCTCCTTCAAAAGATACTCAAGCCCCATAATAATCGCACTGTTATCTTCAACTAATAATACAGTATACATAACTTCTCTCCTTAACTTCTATATTAACAACTCCAATCAAAAATAACCTTTCATATAAAGCCCCCTAATTCCTATAATTTTTCAATACCACAAAAAAATAATACCTTTTAACAAATATTATATCAAGATACAAACATCTCTTACCATTCCCCCAACTTCTTCCCTCTCCAAAAAAATATGAATTTACCAAACACTATCAAATCACAGTATTTTGCGCCCAATAAATTTTCGTAAGATAAACGGATTATATAAAACAATGAAATACACCATTTAAAGAACAACTGCGTAAATTTGTATGACAACAGCGAACACCCCTGTTCGATGATGGCATACAAATTTATGTAGTTGTACTTTCACTGGTGTGTGAATGTTTTATATAATACGCCTATCTTCATAATCTAACTTAGCAAAATACGTCATATAAACTAATTTTTAAAATTCACATTAATTTCCATAACTTCACTATCTGTAAATACTCTCATATTAGGCCCATAAAGTCCAACCCCCGAAGTTACAAAATTGTGCATATTTCCAACTTTAAGATACCCATGATAATTCTGCCAAGCTAAAGGTTGTACTATTGTAAGTGGGAAAAACTGTCCTGCATGAGTATGACCACAAAGCATAATATCAACTCCACTGTTTGCAATACCATCAAGATTAGCCGGCTCATGTTCTAAGTCAATGATAACTTTACTTTTATCAACATTTTCCATCAGCTTATTAATAGACATTCTATCAGATGTTCCATCTCCTGCCTTTTCTCTGTCTAATCTTCCAATTAAATAAATATTTCCATTATCAAGTGTTACAATATCATCTGTTAATACAGTAAAACCACACTTTTCAAGAAATTCATTCATTCTTTCATCTCTAAAAGCAAGTGTTCTTGATGTAATTGAAAACCCTCCTATAAGAGTTTCTGTCACATCGTGATTACCATACACAACATAAGTTCCAAGCCTTGAATTTATTCCTTGAAGAATTGCTATAAGTTCATCAGGATTGTCAAGAGCGTCATAATTATTGTCAAATATATCACCTGCAATAACAACAAGGTCTGCGTTCATGTTATTGACCTGCTCAACCATTTGTTCCATTTTCTTACTACCAACATTGTAGCCCAAATGAAAGTCAGCTAATAAAGCGATTTTAAGTGAATCAGTACCATCAATACTTTTATCTACTGTGATATCATAAGATGTTTTAGTAATACTCTGTGCATGAATAAAACCATAAGTACAAAAAAATACACTTACTGAAATCACAATAATTCCAATAATATAATACCCTTTAAGACTACCTAACAAATTAATTTTACGCCTTTTATTTACAAACTTTAATATCAAAACAATTATATCTGAAACAAGAATATTAAATACTATGTAAATAAATATACCTAACCAATAATTGCCTAACTTATGTAGAAAAACTTGAAAATCACTTTTCGGCAACAATCCACCTAAAATCATCGTACTAGCACATAGAAGATATAATAATATCAATACTGCCTGCATACGTTTGTGCTTAAAAAGTGGCACAACTCTTTTAAGCCAATGTATCATACGCCACAGTACATATGCACTTAAAGCTATGTATAATAAAAACATAAACCAAACTAACATATAACCTCCAAAAAATATTAATTTTACTTATTACCTCACACTATTAATAATAAAAGCACATATATTTTGTGAGCCCTCAATATTCCACCGTATAATAACTAAAATAGAATTTTAGAACTTACTAATAGTGTTAAAATAATATTTATTATATCGTCATTTATATTTTAAGTCTACATTTTTATACAATACAAAATCTGTTCTAAACAATATCTAAAATTTAAAATAAAGGAATTAAACATTTTTAGTATTATTGATATTAATTACATTTTGTGATATTGTTTAACAGTATAAATAAGTAAATTTTTAAATTATTAATTTATAAAATATATTTTAAAACTCATTATTTTAAAACAAGCAAGTAAATTTACACTTCTATTGTACATAATAATTTACGTTGTAATTTGCTTGCATTTACTTTTATTAATGGGTAGCAAATTATTCAATTTTATTTAAAAAGATTTTGGAGGTTTTTCAATGAAAATAGCCATTGCTGGTGCTGGATATGTGGGGTTATCTAATGCTATTCTTTTAGCACAGCACAACACTGTATACCTGATAGATATTGTTCAAGATAAAATTAACATGATAAATAACAAAATATCTCCTATTGTAGATACTGAAATACAAGATTATCTAGCCAACCGCAATCTTAATCTTACTGCGACCTGCAATACTTGCGAAGCTTATAAAGATGCTGATTACGTTATAATATCAACGCCCACTAATTATGACCCTAAAAAGAATTATTTTGATACAAGTTCTGTTGAAAATGTTATATCTACGGTTACAAATATCAATCCTAATGCTTACATAGTTATTAAATCAACTGTTCCCGTAGGTTATACGGAAAGCATTAGAAAGCAATTTAACAATGAAAATATAATGTTTTCACCCGAATTTTTGCGTGAAGGTAAAGCCTTATATGATAATCTATATCCTAGCAGAATAATTGTAGGTACTGTCCTTGACAATCCAAAACTTAAAGCTGCCGCAGAAACATTTGCAAAGCTTTTAAGTGATGGTGCTATTAAAAAAAATATTCCAACACTCTTTACAAATCTTACAGAAGCAGAGTCAATCAAACTCTTTGCGAATACATACCTTGCACTTAGAGTATCTTTTTTTAATGAACTTGATACATTTGCCGATGTGAGAGGCCTTAATACTAAGCAGATTATTGAAGGAATAGGACTTGACCCTAGAATTGGCTCTCATTACAACAATCCATCTTTTGGATATGGTGGATATTGTCTTCCTAAAGACACTAAGCAACTTTTAGCTAATTACAATAATGTTCCCAATAATATTATGTCTGCTATTGTTGCTGCTAACAGTACTAGAAAGGACTTTATTGCTGAACGTATCTTAGATATGAACCCATCTGTTGTGGGGCTTTTTCGTCTTGCTATGAAGTCTAATTCTGATAATTACAGACAAAGCTCTATTCTTGGTATTATGGAAAGAATTAAGGCACAGGGAGTTGAAGTCGTTATTTATGAACCATCTCTTAAGGAGAAAAAGTTTTGTAATTCAACTGTTGTCAATGACCTTGACGAATTTAAGAAAATGTGTGATATCATTGTAGCTAATAGATATGATAATATTCTCAATGATGTTAAAGATAAAGTTTACACTCGTGATATTTATTTTCGTGATTAAAAATATAGAATATATTTTAAAAACATACAGGAAATGAATATTTTAAAAATAGTATAAGTATTTTAATACTAGAAAGAAAGTTCCCATTGTACTTATTATTTATATTGTAACAAATAATAAGTACAATGGGACTTTCTTATATTAACTATTAGAAACACACTTTATAAAAATTATTTTAAACTCATATTTATATTTAGTTCTTGTCCTTTTATTTCTATATCTGCATAGCTTCCACAAATTATCGGCATTGTTGGTGCAACATGTCCTATATCTGTATCCATTATTACTGGTACATTGTACTTTCTTATAATTGCCATAACAGCTTCATACTGGTCTAAGCCCATCATCTGCTGCCCATGTACCATTGGTCGTCCTATTAAAAAGCCTTTAACATACTTAAACCACCCAGCATTATCCATCTGCCACATAGCTCTCCTTATAGCAAATACATTAAGGTCACAACTTTCAAGGAACCATACAATGCCATCATTTTTGTACTTTTCAATAAATTCAACAGTTTTGTCATACTTAGTTCCTAACAGATTAACAAGACAGTCCATACAACCACCTATAAATCTGCCTGAAAACTTAATTGTGTCATTTTCATCTGATAACACTCCATTATTGTATACACGAAGCACTCTAGGCTCTGTTGCATTTATTGGGGCTAGTGGATTTTCTTCTGATTTTAGGGACTCCTTTTCCCACAACTTATAACCAGTCTGATTAAGCTTCTTGCCCCTTAATAAGTCGTAAGCATCTTGTATATTATCATACCAGGGACTCATTCCAAATGCACCGGCGCATGGTCCATATATCGAAGCAGTATCACAAAGTATTGTTAATAGATATGTAAAGTTTGTATTATCTGAATACCCCATATACCATTTGGGTGTTGCCTTTGATATTTTATCAAAATCTACATATTCAAGGATTTCACACATAAGCTCTCCACCACCACATGATATTAATACATCAACAGCTTCATTAAGATACATACTGTTAAGTTCTTTACCACATTTGTCAGGCGTATTGCTTATTCCTACGCCCTTGTCCTCATAACAGTTGTCGCCCAATAAAAGACTATGACCTTTTTTTGTAAGAATTTCTTGCGCATTTTTAAAGGCTGTCTTATAAGGCTCAGTAGCACAACCAAAAGACGGTGCTACAAAACCAATACTTCCATTCTCTTTTAAAAATTCTGGATATCTCATATATCTTCTCACTTTCTTATTTTATCAATATCAGTTACCATAACAATAAAATTGAACATTTGTTCAGATAAATAAAAGTATAATTTTACTTGATAGTATCAAATGCTATTTTGATATAATAGTAGTTGTCTTCTATCCATTTTGTGTAATCGCCACCCATCTGCTTCATAATATCTTCACACAGATTTTCACCTATATAATTATGTTCTTTATTTTCCATAGAAAGTTGCTCTAATTCTTTAATAAGATTACTTATTATTATACTGTCATTCTTATAAACAACTCTAATTTCAGACATTAGAACAGCATAGTTACAAATATTTGATAAGATATTCCCCAGCACTCTTTTGAATTGGTTAGGCTTAATATTTATATTTACACTGTTATCATAACAAATTTTTTCATCTATTGTAAAGCCACATTTTATTAGCTGTTCACACCACTTATTCATATAACTACTTCTGACACTATCCATATCTATTGTTGTTATATCCTCTTTTGCAAATACATCTGTCGTTATATCTTTAATCTTTTCAATATTTTCTTGACATATATCAATATATTTAATTAATTTTTCAAAATCACTTTTTTGCTCATCAACTTTATTGTCTATATCTTTTAACCTAACAAGACTTAAACTTATTAAATCAAGATTACCCGATATAATTGTAAGTGGCGTTCTTATATCATGTGCTAGACTTCTTGCTGTATTATTTTTATCTTCAACAGCTTTTATTTCATTATTACGAGATTTTATCATTTCATTTTTTAGATTTTCTACTGACTTTGCAATATGACCTATATCTCCATTTTCATCAATATCAATATGTCTTGACAAATCACCTGCACCTATGTAATCCACTTCTTTTTTTAATCGTGTCAAATGTTTTTGCATGATAAACATATATATTACAATAGATATTATATATATTATACCTCCAATTAATATACATATAATTCTTTTATACAGTAACACAGTCTTTCCAAATGTATACAACACATTTATACCTAAACTAGCTTTTTTACCGTCTTTAAAATAACAAGCAAATGTTCCACTATTTGCAATTCGTGTATCAATATCTTTTGAACTATAAAAATGTTGTATATTTCCATCTTCTTCTACATCTACATAGACACTTATATCACTATATTTTCTTACTATTTTATCAAGACTTTCTCTGCCATTGTCATCATAGGTTATAACACCATTATCAAATGCCTGTTGAATATCTTTTAATATTGTTGTCATATAGTCCATATACAATATACCATTATAAGTCACCCTATCAAGTATCTTATTAGCCATACTTGACAAAGTAATACTAATTCCTGAACATATTATAAACATAATAACACAAAAAATATATGTCCTTATATTCCCATATAGCTTTATTTTCTTTTTAATCAACATAATATCCCTTCCCCCATGAATTAAAAATAAATTCTCTACCAGTATTATTAAGCTTTTTCCTTAAGTTTCTTATATGTACCATTACTGTATTAGCTGAAGCTTTGCAATACTTTTCTTGCCATACTGCTTCGTATATTTCATCAATTGCAAATACCTTACCCTTGTTTTTTAAAAGGAACTCGAATATATCATATTCTGTACAAGTAACTTCTATATTCTTATCGTTATATGTTATCTTTCTTCTATACTTGTCAATAATAAGACCATCTATTAACATATCTTTTTTAGTATCATTGCTAATATTATTAATACTATTAATATCTTGTGTTATTATTTTTTCATTCTGCTTATTATTTGTAACATCATACTCGTAGCAACGTCTAAGTAAAGCATTTACATGAACAATAATGTCTGAATATCTAAAAGGCTTCACCACAAAATCATCTGCTCCATATTCATAACAGCGTATTCTTGTTTCATTGTCACCATAAGCTGTTAAAAATATCACTGGGCAATTCCATTTTCTTCTAAGCATTCTACACGCCTTATCTCCTGTAAGATTAGGCATATTGACATCTATTATAACTAGACTTATACTTTCATTCATTAGCTTAACAGCTTCTTTTCCGTCTTTTGCTTCCACTACTTTATTACCATTCATTAAAAGAAACTCTTTTAATATATTCCTTATCTGCACTTCATCATCAACAATTAAAATTGTATACACTAATCTCGCCTCACTTAACTAAATTAATTTTATTTTGAAAATAGATTTTATAAACTCTATATAATAAACTAACAGTTATGTCATATACTTTCAATATATAAGAATTTTAATTAAGAATTATTAAGAATTTAAAACTTATCATTTGTAAAACAACGACAAAAAGCCTCGCAATACCATTTTACAAATCCTGTAAAATAATACTGCAAGGCACTATAATTAAATTAAACAAATATCAGCAATTCCCCACTTATTGCTTTTTACAATAAATAGTAGGCAATTTACTTTTTAAATTCATTTACAATCTATTTCAAATTTTATTCTATCCAATACAATACTTCTTTATAGTGTTAATTGCATTAGCCTTAATATATACTTCAAAATGCTCTTTTATGTAAGCCACTCTTTCTGGCTTTGATGAGTCAAATTCAGCATATTCCATTAGCATGTTAGTAAACACCTTATATTTGCTTTCAGAACTTCTTCCCTTTTCAAGAATAAGATATACACTTCCATCTGCCTTATCTTGATATACAGAATTAATTATTCCCCAAGTTTTAGGACAATTCATACAAAATTCTTCTACATTTTCAATGCTTGCAAACTTAAACACTGATATATTTGCTTTAATAAAATTACTTTGTAATTCATCTTGATTATTATTTCCTGAGTTTTTAGAAGTACTCTTTTTATCACTTGTATCATTCCATTTTCTTCCTAAAATGTTATCGGTAAGTTCTTCAAAGTCTTCTTTACTAATAGAATTACTTCCCATAGACTCTATAGCCTGCATAGCCTGTTCTCCAGCCTGCTTTAACATTCTTCCAAAATTATCTTTTCCAGAAGAAATTGTAAGTAATATTGAGTGGTTTGGCTGAGGTGCTAACTGAAGTGACATAACTCCACCATTCATAGTTATTCCAATACTCTTTTCAGCTTCTTCCATTACAACATCTAAAAGGTCATGTATTTTGTCAGTATCATTTTTAAAGAAATCATCGAGTGATATATTATTATCCTCTAAATCTTCTTCATATAAAATACATTGAAACTTAGTATCATCTATTTTCTTAAACTCCATATAATCCTCATTTCCGCAAAATAGCTTAACATATTATTATTGTGTGTTATTTTGATTTTACCACAAATCAAATGACAAAAAAATGCTTTTTCGTATAAAATTTTCATTAATATCAATTTTTTATCGACATTTATAAAATATCAAATGAATATACCTTAACTATTAATTAAGTAGGTTCTTAGCTTCTATTTCTAAAAGCAATAAATTAATAGATTACTTATATCAAAAAGGTACATAAATGTAAAACACAAAAACTCAAGGCTTTACTATATTCTAAAAATATGATATTTTAAGTCTGTTGCTCAAATGCTATTTGTTTGTGAGCGAAAGCAAATAGCAATATAGATATACGCTCAGAAATGAGGAAATTTATGAAGATAAAATCTACTTTAACAAGGCTTTTATCGTGTTTTGTAGCGGTTATAGCAGTAATGTTATTTTCTACAAATACATTTGCTGATGAACAGGTTAATTACGATGACCAGATTTCATTACATTCTGATACTAACTCACAAGACACACAAAACACTACTCCTGCTAAGGCTGCACAATCACTTGATATTTCAATAAGTGCATCTTCTGGTAAAGGGACTTCTTACTTAAAAGATAGCTCTTATTATACATACACTTCTTACTCAGCAGGCGACACTCTTACCATCACATCACAACAGCCAATGTATGGTATCTATGTTATATGGGGTGCTAAAACAGACGAATGGACATTAAGTTATAATAGTCAAACAAAACAATGTGGTACTAATGGCTTCTTACATGAATACGTTGAAATACCAGAAGGCACTAATAGCTGTACTATTGAACTTTCAAAAGGAGAAACAATATGTGATATTTACGCATATAGTGATGGTACTCTACCTAGTGATGTAGAAGTATGGCAACCCTCTTGTGATAATGCTGATTTTTTAGTATTTTCAACTCATGCCGATGATGAAATTCTATTTCTTGGTGGTATACTTGCAACTTATGGCGGCGAATTAAATGACAAAGTTCAAGTTGTATACATGACTAATTACTGGAATGGTGCTAAGATACGAGAACATGAAAAGCTAGATGGCTTATGGGCTAGTGGAATTAAGTATTATCCTGTAAATGGAGATTTTGACGACTTATATGCAACTACCCTTGATGGTGCAAAGCAAATATATAATATTGATGATGTAACTGAATTTGTAACTGAACAAATTCGCCGTTTTAAGCCGCTTGTATGCGTAACACAAGACATTAATGGTGAATATGGTCATGGTGGACATATGCTTCTTGCAACAAGTGTTCAAACAGCCGTTAATTCTTCAATGAAAGAAGATTTTTATCCAAATTCAGCTACGACTTATGAAACTTGGGATGTACCAAAGACTTATCTTCACCTTTATCCCGAAAATACAATAACTTTAAATCTTAGAACACCTTTAAATAAATTTGATGGACAAACTGCTCTTGAAGTTGCTGCTGCCGCCTACAAAAAACACGTTTCACAACAATGGTGCTGGTTCTATGTATCAGACGACTATGAATATAGTTGTGCTAACTTTGGTCTTTACAGAACAACTGTAGGCACTGACACTGGAAATGATATGCTTGAACACGTTACAACTTATAAAGAACAAGAAGAACAGGCAAGAATACAAGCAGAGCAGGCTTCTATCTCAGTCTCAATTGCACAATCAGAAGCTGAAAGTGCTTCAATTGCAGAAGAACAAAAAGCAATTGATAAGGCAAATAGAAATTCAACAATTAAAGTAGTTGTTATTGTTTTAATTGTAATTGTTGCCATTGCAGGAACACTTACCATCATACGTTATATAAATGTCGTAAACGCAAGAAAACACAAACGTAGAAGACGCAAATAACATAAAACTCACATTTTTAAGTCTGCCATATTTCTAATTCTATTGTGTAATGCAATAAGTTAGTATATGACAGACCTTTTTAACTTTTAACTACTTTTTATAAATTGTATTAAAATAAAAAACTAAAGCAATTTATATATAGAAAAAACTATTTTTTTATTGTATAATTTATATAGTAATTTTCGTTTTAATCTATGGGGGAAACATTATGATTAAGAGATATCAGAAACAGCTAACAATATAGCAGCTAATCTTATGACTGCAATAGATAAAAACAATGCCATTGCCATAGATATTAATGCACTTAAAACAAGTGATGAATATACATTTAAACACAGTGTTGATGTTGCTACTATCGCTATGATACTTTGGAAACAACAAGGACTTTCGCAAAAGCAAATATATGAACTTGGCGTAGCTGGACTTTTACATGATATCGGCAAAACTAAAGTTCCAATATCAATATTAAATAAGCCTGATAAGCTTACAAATGAAGAATTTGCAATTATTAAAAAACATTCTGTCTTTGGATACAATATGCTTCAAGAACACAATGATTTTAACAATGAAATATGTATGGCAGTACTTCAACACCACGAAAAACTCAATGGCAAAGGATATCCTCTTGGTTTTCCTAAAGAAAAAATAACACGTTATGCTAAAATTTTAGCAGTTTCAGATATTTATGATGCCCTTGTAACAGAACGCCCCTATAAAAAAGCTTTCTCCCCTCGTGATGCTGTTGAGCTTATAATGTCTATGACTGAAGAACTTGATATATCGGCTATAAAAAGCTTCCTTGCCAGTGTAATATTATATCCAGTTGACTCAATTGTAAAGTTAAGTAATGGTGAGATAGCTAAAGTAGTTAAAAATAATACCAAACACGCACTACGACCAATTGTTGTCGGTATAACTACTGGCAATGTATACGACCTTAGTAACGATATCAAATGTGCAAATGTTGTTATTGTATAAAAATATAAAAAATGAGCTGTCGCACTACGAAGATTTTATACAAAATATAGATATTTAATTAGTAAATAATTATATATCGTGTATAAATTTTCATTAATGCGACAGCCTATTTTTTTATTAACACAACAACCACAAAAGTCTGTACTAACATAAGCCCTTTGCTACTGTTGCGATAACTCGCATGGTATATTTCTCATATTCATATAATACTCACAAATGTTAAGCTTTACATAAATCATAGCTTTCTGCTATCATTCTTTTTATCTCTTTATCTGGAACTGTTCCATCTAATATTATTGTATTCCAATATTTTTTATTTTGATGATATGCCGGAATTACCGCTGTATATGTTGCTCTCCACACATCACGCCATTCTGGATTTACTTTTACATTTACCCATATATGATTGTCCTTTTCATAAGTCCACGCAAATGCTTTTTTATTCCTTTTACATCTTAATAGTATCCAATTGTCATCGTGAAATGGTGTGTCAATATATACATCTTCAAAATTCAATCCATATTCTAACACTTCTTGTCTTGTTATCATTTTTACTCCCAAATATTAAACATTAAGACCTTTTTCAATTAATGTCATTATATTTCTGTTTAACATACCCGTTTCGTTTTTATGAAGTGTAAAACCATCAATCTGCTTTCTGCCAGTGATAGCGTCAACACCATTTTGTAAAAGTTCTCGTATATACACATTAGGACTACTATACAAATGGTCAGACAAAATCTCAATCATTCCACCCAAATTCACTTTAAAACGATAATCTTGCATTTTTTACTACTCCTTATCTAATGTTTTTTAAATTATACTATATTTTTATGGCAGTAGCAAATGCTTGTTTGATAATGGCATATAAATATAGACAATTGTACTTTTACTAAATACTACTATATATTCACAATTTCATTATTCAACTTCTCAATAAATGTATCCGCCTGATTGCGCTTATCAAACTTGCGTGCAATATCAGCAGTAAATTTATAATAAAAGTCATACAGGTCTGATATTTTATATGTATTATCTTCTCTATACAGTGGAAAAGTTGTGTCATACTTTAGCTTTATTGTATCTGTCTTTCTACTTTCCATAAGTTTTTTAAAGAATACACATACTCTTTTTCCGTCATAGAACCTATCATTAGGATTTTTTGTGTCAGCCACTCTTTCCATT
>ERZ860148.41-NODE-41-length-98578-cov-7.415294_pt1 | contig 98578 bp, 71 predicted proteins | sample MGYA00509981_ERZ860148 | MGnify/ENA primary metagenome ERZ860148 (study PRJEB30046, sample SAMN00715199) | human gut metagenome | study: EMG produced TPA metagenomics assembly of the A metagenome-wide association study of gut microbiota in type 2...
TATTATACTATAATTTTTACCAAATCACACAATGTTTTAAGTAAAAAATATACAGTATGTGAAAGTGACGCCATTCATCCCACGGTCTAAAGACCATGGGTTTTCTGGCTGAAAAAATATAAAGTCAATATTTTGACCTTGATAACCTACACAACATAAAAAGTGCAAATTTCTAATTTGTTAATTAAGCATAAAAAACTCTCAGACAAGCTATTCACAAACCCATTAAAAAAACAAGTATACATTTTCAACAAGCCTCTAAAAAGGACTTTAGAGACTATCCTAAAATTTTTCACACTTACCCACACTCTAAAAACTCACACTTTTTTACTGCGAAAACCTATCGTAGAATACAAGTATTAGATAGGTAATAAATGCACCATTAAAAAGAACTGTTATATATATTTGTATGACAGCAGCGAACACTCTTGTTCTATGAGGGCTTATAAATATATATGACTGTTCTTTTTCTGGTGTGTGTTTACCTATCTAATACTTGTATCCCCACACATTTATTTACCATTAACAATATTATAATATGCTTTAGCCGTAATCGCATACACAATAGCATATATCACAAAGAATATAACCACCGTAACTACAGTAGACATTATAAACAATGTCGAATTATTTCCAAGTGACAACACTGACATTAACATTTTAACAATTCTAAATGAAACTGCCACATGAATTATCGCTACTAAAATTGGTATAAAAAACACCATAAGTATCTGACTTTTAATCGTCTTTTTAACTTCTTCGTGACTCATACCCACCTTCATCATAATTTCAAAACGAGAACGGTCTTCGTAACCTTCCGAAATTTGTTTATAATATATAATAAGAACTGTAGCCATTAAAAATAATATTCCAACAAAACAGCCTAAAAATAACAATCCACCATACATTTGAGATAATGCACTCGCCATATCATATCTGTTATTACAACTAATATAATACAAGGTTTCACCATTATACATTCCGTCATCTTTTGTGATATCATTAGACAGTGCCTTGCTGTCTTCTTCTGATAAATCAGTGTCAAAATAAATATTGTAAGTAAGTTTATTATAATATTTATCTTCTTCTGTATTATATACAAATTTTCTAATATTGTTTACTTCATTCATATCTTTAACAATGACAACGTAACATTTAATCACACCTGACAGTCCGTCTTGAATTACACCGTCTGCCGGTATTTTCTTATCAATTTTATAAGTAAGCTTACCCTCGTCAGTCTTTATACTAAATGTTCCATCGTCATTTATATTTTCATTTGTAGCAAATATTATGCTATCACTATTTTCAATAGAATAATTAGAACCTGTGATACTATTAAAATCACTAACTGTCATAAGGTTACAAACTTGTTCATTTTCAGAATTAGACGAAAGTATTCCCTTACCACCATTTGTTAAAAATTCATTATTTTCATTTAACGACCCATTAAAAAAAATATCCATATAGCTAAATTTATTTTTAACATTAGCATTATGATTTTTAACGTATTGGTCAATCCTTTCTTCAATAACATTAACTGCACTATCGTCATTGAAACTTGCCAATATATTCTGTTCTTTAGGATATGAACTATCAAGCGAGTCCTGCATACCTGCATATAAAGAAACCGTTGTCGCCACAGCAATAAGCACTACAGTAGATAGTACACATATATTTGCAAGACCTACTGCATTTTGCTTCATTCTATACAACATACCAGATACACTTGTAAAATGTCCTGTCTTATAATAAAATTTCTTATTCTTCTTTAACAGCTTAATAAATGCGATACTACCTGCTGTAAATAAAAGATATGTTCCAATTACTACAAACAATACCGCCACAAAAAAGAAATTTATAGCTTTCATTACTGACTCAATTGTAAGAGCAAAATAATATCCACCACCAACGAGGGCAAGCCCTAATATTGCCATTATAAGCTTTGTCTTTGGTTCTTTTTCTCCAATCTCCCCACCATGAAGAAGTTCTATCGTCTTTGTTCTATACACTTTTATAATATTATATAAAAATGTTGCTATAAATACACCTAAAAAGAATAACACCGTTTGTATTATCGAATTTATAGGAACTGCAAAGGCTGGTATACTATCTGATTTAATAAGCTTCATAAGCACAAGAAACATAAGCTTACCAAATACAATACCAAGTATTATACCCGTTGCTAAAGATATAATTGCAACAAATACATTTTCACAGAACATAACTATTGATATATGCCTTTTTTCCATACCAAGAATATTGTACAAGCCTATTTCCTTTTTTCTTCGCTTCATAAGAAAACTGTTAGTATAGAATAAAAAGATTGCTGAAAATATATATGATACCGCCAATGCTATGTTTAAAAGACTTATAATATTTTCTCCGTCTTCCATTTTAGCTACACTGTCACTATTTACAAGTGAATTTACCATAAAAAACATCATAACAGTAAGCACAGAAGTTATAATGTATGGAATGTAGAGCTTACCATTTTTCTTAATATTTGATAACGCCATTTTAGGATAAATCATTGTTATCACCTCCAGTTACAAGCGCAGTAAGTGCATCTGAAATCTTTGTATACATAACTTCATCAGTCATAGAAGCCTTATATATCTGATGAAATACAACACCATCTTTAATAAATAACACTCGCTTTGCCTTACTTGCCGCCTTTGTGCTGTGAGTTACCATAAGTATTGTCTGACCTTCGTTATTAATCTCATTGAAAAGATTAAGAAGCTGTTCTGATGACTTAGAGTCAAGCGCACCTGTCGGCTCATCGGCAAGTATTATCTGTGGCTGTGTAATTAATGCTCTTGCAACTGCTGCCCTTTGTTTTTGACCACCCGACACTTCATACGGATACTTGTCAAGTAGCTGTGTTATCCCAAGCTTTTGCGCAAGCGGAGCAAGTCGACTCTCCATTTCATCGTATTTCTTACCCGCAAGCACAAGTGGCAAGAATATATTATCTTTTAGTGAAAATGTATCCAAAAGATTAAAGTCCTGAAACACAAATCCAAGATTGTCACGCCTAAATGCTGACAACTCCTTGTCCTTGATTTCAACTGTATTTTTGCCATTCAAAAGAATTTCGCCATTAGTTGGCTTATCAAGAGAAGCTAATATATTAAGAAGTGTAGTCTTTCCAGAACCAGACTCACCCATGATTGCAACATATTCTCCCTTCTCCACACTAAAATTAACATCAGTCAACGCCTGCACTTGATTAGTGCCAAATTGCGTTGTATATACCTTTTTTAGATTTTTAACTTCCAATAATGCCATTTTTACCATTCCTTTCTTACATTAAAATGTAAACTAAAATAAATACACTCTGTAAATTTCTTTTAGTTTAGTAACCCTTGCTACAATCAGAGTATATAAAAAAATGAAATGTATAGCCATTGATATAGCTTACATTTCATTTTTATTTCTTACATTTTTGTAAGGTAGGTATTAAATTTTAATCTTTATTATAATGCACTCTCTTTCTTCGGCACAAAAAAATGGCTCATATCTGTCTTTTCTAATCTAAGCAAATACTCCTTTTTATCTATCCCACCAGCATACCCTGTCAAACTTCCGTTAGTGCTAACTACCCTATGACATGGTATAATAATAGAAATAGAATTGTGTCCCACTGCACCTCCAACGGCTTGTGCTGACATTTTCACATATCCTTTTTCACGCTCAAGCTTTCTTGATATTTCTCCATATGTAATCGTATGCCCATACGGTATTGTAAGCAAAATACCCCATACTGCTTTACGAAAATCTGAACCTATCATATGAATTGGTAGTACAAAATTCGGCTCTTTTTCAGTAAAATAAATATCTAGCCATCTTTTTGCTTCTTTTAATATATCATTTTCTTGATTGACACTTTCACCCTTTAAACTATCTGCATAGTATTTTTGATTTTCAAACCAAAGACCAATTAATCCAATATCATCTGCTGCCATTATAATTTCTCCAATTGGTGATTGATAATGTGTTATGTATATCATTCTTCTACCTCAAACTTCAAAAAATTCATTAGAGTCTTTTGGTGCTTGCTCTCTGTCGATATTAGTATATGAACGAATTTCTGAACAAACTGTTATTTTATAACTTTCAAATAATTTTTCACGCCCTTCTTTTTGACTCATTCTATGTTCAACTACATTTCTCCAACGCTCCACAGCCGCTTCGTTTGTCCAGACATTCATGGATAATAATTTACCTTCTTCATTAATACTAGAAAATCGTTCCGCCCTAATAAATCCTTCAAATCCTTTTAACATAGGTTTAAGCATACCTGCCAAATCTAAATATTTTTTCATTCCTTCTTTTGTTGGTTTTACTTCAAATAATACAATAATATTTGCCATCTTAGTGTTCCTCCTTAGTTTATACAATCCTTTAGAGTATACTTCTATATTTTTATTGCTCTATCAAAATATAATTATATCGCATTTTTCACTAAAAAATTATCATATTATTTCCAAATATTATAATAATATCACTAATTCTATAAACTTACTTTTTATAATCACTTTTTTGAATACTTCTATACTGCTTAGGAGAATACCCTGTCTTTTCTTTAAAACACTTTCCAAAATAGCTACTCTGATGAAACCCAACTGCATTCGCTATTACTTCAATCGTTTCTTCAGAATTTATTAAAAGATTTGCCCCCTTTGACAATCTATACTCCATCAGATATTGATAAGGTGTATTTTGCATACTTTGACGAAAACAACGCAAACACTCTGTCTTACTTACATTTGCACTTTTTGCAATATCCTCTAGTGAAATATCTTCTGAAAAGTGCTTATCAATATAAATCAAAAAAATTTTCATACGCTTCTGTGTAAAGCTCTCCGTTTCCCTAAGCGAAATAGAAATATGAGTTTGAATTTCAAGCCACAACTGAGTAAGCAAAACTAACACTTGATAAAGATACATTTCTGTTTTATTCTTTTCTAGTAGCACTAATTCCTGTAAAATATTAAGACTTTGCCTGTACTCTATCTTTTCTGATTTAAGCGTAAAAGTTTGTAAACTTGAATTTTCTGTAATCTGCTGAACTATTTTTTTAGTCGGACTATCCTCGTAAAAAAATAAAAACTTCTCTGGAAATATAAAGCTATAATAATGAACTTTCCCCAACTGTACAACTTGATGAACAACATTTTTATTAATAAATATACAATCCCCTTCTGATAAATGCACAGTATCATTCAAGGTCTTAACCTCTATATTCCCCTGTTCTAAATATATAAACTGCAAATCCTCATGCCAGTGTGCAACTTTAAAACCAGCATTTCTTGGATAACTATGTCCATTTATAATTTCCAACACCAGATATGGAAAGTTAGAATTGCTACGCAAATTAACAAAATTAATATAATTTTCTTCATTTGATAATTCCATAGAATACTCCTTTGGTGATAATTTGATATTTTTTGGTTATTTTATAAAACTATATAGCTTAATATAGTGATATAATCATATTGCTAAAATAATTTACTGTCAAGTAGTTAAATTAGTCGTTAAACAAAAGGAGGATAAAATGAAATCAGAACTTCAAATTTTTCTATCTTATTTTAAACCACATAAAGGTCTGTTTATTCTTGACATGATTTGTGCTTTTGCCATTGCATTAATTGACCTTTCTTTTCCTGCAATCTCAAGATGGTGTATGTATACATTACTTCCAGAAAATAAATGGAATAGTTTTTGGCTTGTAATGGGTGCTGTGTTTATTGCTTACATTTTACGATCAGTTTTTACATATATTATATGGTACTGGGGACATAATTTTGGTATTTTAGTTGAAACCGATATTCGTCACGATTTATTTTGTCACATTCAAGAACTGGGCTTTGACTATTTTGACAACAATCGTGTAGGAACACTTATGAGCCGATTAACAGCAGATTTATTCGACATTACAGAACTTGCACATCATGGACCAGAAGATATATTTATTTCTTTTGTGACAATTATTGGTGCTTTAATTATCATGTTTTCAATACAATGGAAACTAGCAATTATTATAACAATTATGATACCTTTATTCCTTATTATAGTACTAAACTGTCGCAAAGCCATGAGAGATGCTTCACGTCAAGTAAAAAAGACAACTGCATCAATAAACGCCGATTTTGAAACAGAACTTTCTGGCATGAAAACTACTAAAGCTTTTACAAATGAAAAACAATCCTTGTTAAAATTTAATCACGCAAACAGTAATTTTAAAAATGCCAAATATCAATATCACAAAGCTATGGGAAGTTTTAACTCTATAATGGAATTTTTCTTATGTATACTTTCAGTTATTGTAATTGCTGTTGGTGGTGCGCTTATAATGTCTGGTCAATTAACTACAATCGACCTTATTGCTTTCAACTTATATATAACAACTTTTGTTAATCCAATTCGCAGACTTGCCGTAACTTCAGAATTAATTGCAAATGGAACTGCTGGTTTACACCGTTTTGTAGAACTTATGAGAACTCAACCTACACTTACTGATATACCTAATGCCTTAGAATTAAATAACGTAACTGGTAAAATTGATATTAATCATGTCGGATTTTCTTATCAAGAAACCCACCCTATTCTTAAAGATGTTTCATTACATATAAAGTCTGGTGAAACTATCGCATTTGTTGGAGCTTCGGGTGGTGGAAAAACAACATTAAGTCAACTAATACCTAGATTTTATGATGTGACATCAGGTGCAATTTTAATTGATGGACAAGATATACGCAACGTAACTCAAAAATCTTTGCGAGAAAATATTGGTATTGTTCAACAAGATGTATTCCTTTTTTCAGATAGCATAGCAGAAAATATTAGATATGGTAGATTAGACGCTTCTATGGATGAGATTATTCAAGCTTCAAAACTAGCAGAAATTTATGACGATATCTGTGCAATGCCAGATGGTTTTGACACAAATGTGGGTGAACGTGGCACACGCCTATCTGGTGGTCAAAAGCAGAGAATTTCAATTGCTCGTATTTTCTTAAAAAATCCTGCTATTCTTATCTTAGATGAAGCTACATCAGCATTAGACAGTGTAACAGAAGCCAAAATTCAAAAAACTTTTGAAAAATTGTCAAAAGGGCGCACAACAATCATAATTGCACACCGCTTATCAACAGTCAAAAATGCTGATAGAATTTCCGTAATCGACAACGGTACTATAATTGAACTAGGCTCACACGATGAACTTATGAGAAAAAATGGTTCTTATGCTAATCTCATTCATTCACAAGAATTAAAAGATTAACCATAAAACAATTTAAAATTTCTTATTAAGGCAACATAAAATTATTGCATTTTACAAACTCTCCACTCAAATTCGTGTATTTTGCATTTCAATAAACTTTTATTACAATATCTGTGACATATAAACAAATACTGTTTTCTGTCGCATTAACGAAAATTTATACAAAAAATAAAACTATTTGCTAATTAAACATCTATGATTTTGTATAAAATTTCTTATTGCGACAGCCCAAAATATCATGCCAATCGTCAAATTATTGTGCAAACACAAACTTTAAACTAATTCTATTTAATAGCTTTAAAATGTCAATCTCATCTGATGCCACACAACATTTCCATGCACAGACTTATCCGATATCCCTTCATCTATAAATCCAAATTTTGAATAATATCCAACCAATTTTTGCTTGCAAGTTAAAACAACGCCTTTTCTTTTTTGCTTTTTAGCTGTATCAATTACACATTCAATTAATTGTCCTGCATAACCTTGCTTTCTATAATTTGGAATAGTATTAACTCCAAAAATCATTTGCCATTCTCCATTTTCATCGTGCATATCAGCTTGTTCATACATTTTATCTGTTAAATCTTTCTCATTTGTTACAAAACCATCAACAAATGCAATAAGTTTATCTTCATCAAACATTAACCAAAAATGGTTTCCATAATACTTAATTCTTTCTGCAAATTCTTCTTTTGTTGCCGCTTCTGCAACTGGAAAACATTCTGCTTCTACTCTTGTAATTTCTTCAATGTCATTCATTGTTGCATTTCTTATATTCATATTTTCCTCCAAAATTCATATAATAATTTTATTCATGCTGTACGCAAGTCTGTGTCATATCCACAATAACTCTAGCTCCTCCCTTATAACTTGCGTCAAAACTTATGGTAAATCCCAACTTATCTGCCGCCTTTTTGCAAAGATAAAGCCCTATCCCTGATGAATTTTTATCCATTCTGCCATTATAACCTGTAAAGCCTCGTTCCATTATTCTTGGAATATCTTCTATATTAATTCCAATCCCAGTATCTTCAATAAATAACTTGCTATCATTTACATAAATAGTCACACTTCCACCATCATTGTTATACTTTATAGCATTAGATAGCAACTGCTCAATAATAAAACCTAACCACTTAGGGTCTGTACACACCTGCGCATTAATATCCTTAATATGAAGCGAAATGTGTCTACCTATAAACTGTGGTGCAAATTTCTTAACTGCCTTTTTTACAACACCTTCAACTTCACAATTCTTAAATTCATAATCCGATGAAATATCCTCAAGCCTAAGATAATTCATAACTGCATCAGCATAAAATTCAATCTTAAACATTTCACGATTAATCGCTGATATTTTCTGGATATCGTCAGCATTTTCACAATCCTGCATTGATTGTATTATTAATTTGACTGCTGAAATCGGCGTTTTTATCTGATGAGCCCAACAAGCATAATAATCCTTTAAATTTTTATCAAACTCCTTATCTTTATCGTAAAGCTTATGCTTTTGTAACAGCAAATGCTCTAATAACCTACAATATAATTGCTCTAATTCATTACTTACTTTCGGTAAGCTCAACCCTTGTATATCTTCTATTTTAAGCTGTGCTTCAAGTATTCTATATTTCTGAACAAATATATAAAAATCATATATCAAATACAAAATATAACACACCCCATACAATTCAATACCAAATACAATCGGCTCTAAAGGCACATTATAAAGCCAAAACACAATAAAAAATACTATGCACAAGCTCAAAAGCTGTATAATAGTACTTGCTTTATTCTTCATATACATAAGAAATAATTTCATAAATACAATCCTTTCGTCTATTATTGGCGAAATCTTGTTACATTTAAGTTATCAATAATTAACTATTATGTAGCTGTCTTTTCAATCTAATACCATTAAGTCACTTATTTGTTTCCAAATGTCTTTATCATTTCCATCACACACCTAAAGGAGTGGGCTTTTCACACATTTTTGTAACTGTTTCTTTTATTTCTATTGCAAAAATAATCTATTCTTCGCTAACCAATAATATAGCCAACGCCCTTTTTTGTCTTTATATAATCAGACAGCCCCGCAAGCTCAAGCTTTTTTCTAAGTCTTGTTACATTTACAGTTAATGTATTATCGTCAATAAAATCATCACTTTCCCACAACTTCATCATAATACTGTCACGAGTCACCACTTTTCCCACATTTTCAAGAAGATACTGCAATATTTTATATTCATTTTTTGTAAGCTCCACCTTATTGTTGTTATATGTAAATGACTGGTCATTCATATTAAGAATACAGCCGTTATGTTCAATAATATTAGTGCTTTCAACAAAAGAATATGTTCTTCTTAACATTGCCTGCACCTTTGCAATAAGCACGTTAATATCAAAAGGCTTAACAATAAAGTCATCACCACCCATATTAATTGCCATAACTATATTCATATTGTCAGACATAGAAGACATAAATATTATAGGCACTTTAGACACTGTTCTAATCTGCGTACACCAATGGTATCCATTAAAAAATGGCAATCCTATATCCATAAGTACAAGATGTGGCTCAACTTCTACAAATGTCTTTAACACATCACTAAAGTCAGTAACTACAAAAGCCTCATACCCCCACTTTATAAGCTGTTCTTTCACAGTATCAGCAATTACTTTGTCGTCTTCTACTATTAATATTCTATACATAATCTTTACCTTTTAAATTTTATTTTAATTTTTTTTATTATATATTTTAATTTTCTAATTGACAAGAACACATTTTCCATTTAAAATAACTTTGTTATGCGGAAATGTCGGAATGGCAGACGAGCAAGATTCAGATTCTTGTGTGGTTTTCCACGTGTGGGTTCAAGTCCCATTTTCCGCATTATATAATTCTCCCCAAAGAACAATCACCTATATTTGCTAATTCAACTGACACAAATATAGATGGTTGTTTTTTTATTTACCTCTAAATATCAATAACTCATACACAAATTAAAATCATATTTGCACATTTGTCGAAAAAGATAAAATTTTAACAAAATTAGGTTGTATTTCCTAAATTCGTGTAGTATTATATCTAGGGTAACAAAAATATATAATTAGATTTAAGAGGTGATTCAAATGCTCACAGTTTCAGTTTTATTAGATTCCGTTGAAAAAGTACAAAAATTCGTAAGTATTATAAGCAAATACGATTGTGACTTCGATATAGAAGCAGGTCACAGTTGCGTAGATGCCAAATCAATAGTAGGAATATTCAGCCTTGATATATACAATCCACTCCGACTTACAATTAATAGATGTGGTGAAGAAGTTGAAGATATATTAAGAGATATTAATGAGTTTATGGAATACTAATGTATTCACTTAATTTCATTACATAAATTTTACTACTCTACACAACAAGTTATAGTGTAGGTTCACAACTTATTTATACCTTTAAACAAATCCTCACACAACTAAAAATGTAAAATATAATATTTCACAAAATATTAGTAATATATAAAAACAACAGACTATATTTATATTACAGCAACACTCACTCTTGTTTGATAATAGCATATAAATCTAGGCTGTTGTTCTTTTTAATTGTGCATTTATTGTAGCTATACTACTGATATCCCACAGCATAAATTGCAAAATATAAAAATTCAAGTCCATATATTATTACATAAGCGGTGCAATAAACCTTAAAAGACTTCCTGCAATCTTCTTCACACCTGAATACTCATCACAATCCTTAACCGTAATCTCTTGACTTTGTTTAAGAGTTTCTTGATAATCCTTTTCAATATCAAATACAGTTTCATTTTTATACATATACATACAACACTCAAAATGAAGATAAAGACTTCTAAAATCAAGATTACTTGTTCCAACAACACCTCGTATATCATCACTTACAAATATCTTAGCATGTACAAACCCCGGAGTATATTCAAAAATCTTAACCCCACTCTCAAGCAAATCTTTGTAATAAGTCCTTGCTAAAAGATAAGCATATATTTTATCAGGAACGTGTGGCATAAGTATAATAGTTTCAACACCTCTTTTTGCACAATATTGAAGTGCAAGCACCATTTCATCATCTAATATAAGATATGGTGTCATAATATGAACGTATTTCGTTGCCCTGTTTAATATATCAATATATACTTGCTTTCCAATTCTTTCATTAGAAAATGGGTCATCACTATAAGGGATAACATAACCACCATTTCTTAACATACATCTACCAGTTCTTTTAACATCTCTTTCAAATACTTCTTCAATATTATCCTTATAAAAATACTCATCTGTACAACTTACATATTTGTTAATATCTTGTAATGTAATATCACCATTTTTTACAGCAACATTCCACATTTCAAGAAACATAAGTGTAAAAGACTTAACAGCTTTACCTCTTACCATAACAGCCGTATCTTTCCAATAGCCAAATCTTTCCTTTTCATTAATATACTCGTCAGCCAAATTAACACCGCCTGTAAATGCAACTTTTCCATCTACTATAAGAATTTTTCTATGGTCTCTATTATTTTGATATGTTGATAGTGCTGGTCTTATCTGTGAAAATGGAATTGACTTAATCCCATACTTGCCAAGCTCCTTATAATAACCATAAGGAAGTAATGCAAGACTACAAGTTCCATCATACATAAATCTTACTTCAACGCCATTTGCCGCCTTTTCCTTAAGAATTTCCAAAATAGAATTCCACATCTTTCCTTCAGCAACAATAAAGTACTCCATAAATATAAACTTCTCAGCCGCTTTTAATTGAATAAGCATTTCCTCATACTTATCTTGCCCCAATGGAAAAAATTCAGCTTGACAATTATTATACACTGGAAAGCTTCCTACATTATATAAATAATTATACAAGCCATATTCACCATCTGACTCTTCTTTTACTTGCTGCATTAACTTTTCATTTTGATGATAAGCTAACTTCATTTGCCCATTAAGACGCACCAACATCTTCTTCATTGCCCTTGTTTCAAACTGATTATACATAAACACATAAAAAATTGAGCCAAATACTGGAACGGTTAATACAGGTATAATCCAAGCCAGCTTAAAACTTGCATTATCACTATTATTCATAATATGTGTAGCCACACCTATTCCCAACAACACAAATCCATAGTATATCATAGTTGAATACTCTGAAAGCCACTTCGTCGTGTATACAAGAATAAATAACTGAATAATAAGAGAAACAACGATTATAGCTGTTCTTCCGAATATAATCTGTAATATTCCTTTTTTCTTTGAATGTTTCTTCACGTTATCTTCACCTTTCTATAAATTTTATACAATTAGTTCTATTGTCTGTCAGCCTTTAATAGATGATAATTATTTTCGCTAACATTTTTTGATAATAGACTATTATATCATAAATTCTTACTTTATGCACATATAAATTTAAAAACTATGCCAAACACGTTCTGTAAATTTCTCATAATTTAATAACAAGCTCCAATTCTCATACAAGCATAGACGTTCTCATTATCTACATAAATAAAAAGTGTAAAATCTAACTTTAATAAGACTTTACACTTTAAATTTTCATTATATTTTCGTATAAAAACATAAAAAATGAGGCTGTCGCACTAAGAAAATTTTATACAAAATATAGAATTTAATTAGTAAATAATTCTATATCCCTCATAAATTTTCGTTAATGCAACAGCTCTATTTAATCTTTATTATATATTAGTATGATTTAAAAAATATTACAGATTTGTATATCCCATAAGGAACTCATCAACTTCTTTTGCACAGTCACGTCCTTGACGAATTGCTTTTACTACAAGTGACTGACCTGTGTGCATATCGCCTGCACTAAAGACTCCCTTTACATTAGTTGCAAACTTACCATCTTCTGTCTTTACATTAGTTCTTTCTGTAAGTTCAACTCCAAATGCGTCTGATACATACTTTTGTGTACCTAAGAAACCTGCTGCTATAAGAACAAGCTCGCAAGGCATTTCCTTTTCAGTTCCTTCTACCGGCACCATCATTCTTCTACCTGTCTTTTCATCAACCTTAGATTCAAGCGCAACAGTTATAACCTTTGTAAGATTACCCTTCTTATCCTTTACAAACTCCTTAACCGTTGTTGTATATATTCTTGGGTCATGTCCGAATACAGCAATAGCTTCCTCCTGACCATAATCAGTCTTGCACACTAAAGGCCACTGTGGCCATGGATTGCTCTCTGTTCTTTCATCAGGAGCTTTTGGCATCATTTCAAGCTGCGTAATTGATTTACAGCCATGTCTTATACAAGTACCAACACAGTCATTGCCTGTATCACCACCACCAATAACAATTACATTTTTATCCTTAGCTGATATGTACTTACCATCTGTAAGATTAGAGTCTAATAAACTCTTAGTTGTTGATGTAAGGAAATCTACTGCAAAATATATTCCCCTAGCATCTCTACCAGGTGCTTTTATATCTCTTGGATTAGAAGCTCCACAAGCAAGCACTACTGCATCATATTCTTCCATAAGCTTTTTAGCTTTAATATTTTCGCCTGCATTTGCATTTGTTATAAACTCTATGCCCTCTTTTTTCATAACATCAAGTTTTCTATCAATAATATGCTTTTCTAATTTCATATTAGGAATACCATATCTTAATAAACCACCAATTCTGTCTGCTCTTTCGTATACAGTAACATTATGTCCCCTTGAGTTAAGCTGGTCAGCAACGGCAAGTCCAGCAGGGCCTGAACCTATAACAGCAATTCTTTTATCCGTTCTTACCTTTGGTGGTTTTGCACCTGCAAGCCCATGTGCATAGGCATACTCAATGATAGCTTTTTCATTTTCCTTAGTGCTTACCGCATCTCCATTAAGTCCACAAGTACAAGCCTTTTCACAAAGACCTGGGCATACACGAGATGTAAACTCTGGGAAATTACTTGTCTTATGAAGTCTGTTATATGCCTGTTCCCAATTGCCTGTATACACAAGGTCGTTCCATTCAGGAATAAGATTGTTAAGTGGACAACCTGTTGTCATTCCTCTTAAAGTCATTCCTGATTGACAAAATGGAACACCACAATCCATACATCTTGCACTTTGCTTTTTTTGTTCCTCCTCTGAAAGAGGTATATGAAATTCATTAAAATTCTTAATTCTTTCTTTAGGCTCAATTGCTCTTGCATCTTCACGTTTATAATCTATAAATCCAGTTGGCTTACCCATAAGTATCTCCTTTCTATCTTACATACAATAATCCAATATATTTTTAACTCAGTACTATAAGCTTAGATTTTATTTTGTCAAATCTAATTCACACTCTTACACTTTAGAAAAACAATCAACAACCAGCTTTCAGTCTAGCCTAAACTAGCTGTTGATTATTTTTACACCTTACTTAAAATTCACTTAATTATTTTGTTGCTGCGTAAAATGCTTCTATCTGTGCCTGCTCACTACTTAGACCTCTTTCTTCCATCTGTCCCATCTTATTCATCATCTTCTTATAATCATGTGGAATAATCTTCTTAAACTTTGGAAGATATTCTTCAAAATGGTCTAATACATCTTTACCTCTCTTTGAATTAGTGTATGCAACGTGTTCCATAATAATATCTTTTAATTCTAATACGTTATACTTATCTGTAACTGCTTCTATAGATACAAGTTGTTTGTTGACTTTTTTATAAAGTGTTGTATCTTCGTCAAGTACATAAGCAATACCACCACTCATACCTGCTGCAAAGTTCTTTCCAGTTCTTCCTAATACTACAACTCTACCACCTGTCATATATTCACAACCATGGTCGCCACAGCCTTCAACTACTGCAATTGCACCAGAATTACGAACACAGAAACGCTCACCCGCAACACCATTTATAAAGGCTTTACCACTTGTAGCACCATAAAGAGCGACATTACCAATAATAATATTTTCATCTTCTTTATATGTAACGCCAGTTGGTGGATATACTACAAGCTTACCACCTGAAAGTCCTTTACCAAAGTAGTCATTGCTATCACCGACAAGTTCAAGTGTAAGTCCCTTTGGAACAAATGCACCAAAGCTTTGTCCGCCTGCACCTGTACATTTTACTGTATAAGTATCTTCTTCAAGGCTTTCGCCAAATCTTCTTGTAATCTCTGCACCAAGAAGTGTACCTACCGACCTATCAATATTAGTAACATCAACTTCAACACTTCTCTTTTCGCCTGTTTCAAGAGCTGGTGCTAACTTCTTTATAAGCACTCTTTCATCAACAGTTGACTCAAGCTTAAAATCATAAGGGTTCTTCTTATTATATTTGATTGAAGAAGCCTCCTTAATAAATGGATTATTAAGAATGTTACTAAGGTCAACTTTAACAGAACAACCACTATCTTTAACTTCTTTAGGTTCAAGGAAATCTGTACGACCTACAAGTTCATCAACTGTCTTAACACCAAGCTTTGCCATATATTCACGAAGTTCTTGAGCAATAAACTTCATAAAGTTGACAACATATTCTGGCTTGCCTGTAAATCTCTTTCTAAGCTCTGGGTTTTGTGTTGCAATACCAACAGGGCAAGTATCAAGGTTACATACTCTCATCATTACACAACCCATCGTTACAAGTGGAGCTGTTGCAAATCCAAATTCTTCTGCACCAAGCATAGCTGCAATCGCAACATCTCTACCACTCATAAGCTTACCATCTGTTTCAATAATAACCTTATTACGAAGACCATTCATTGTAAGTGTCTGGTGAGCTTCTGCAAGTCCAAGTTCCCAAGGAAGTCCTGCGTTGTGGATAGAACTTCTAGGTGCTGCACCTGTACCACCATCATAACCAGAGATAAGAATTACTTGTGCGCCAGCCTTAGCAACACCAGAAGCTACAGTCCCAACACCAGCTTCTGATACAAGCTTAACTGAAATTCTAGCATTCTTATTTGCATTTTTAAGGTCATAGATTAACTGTGCTAAATCTTCTATTGAATAGATATCGTGATGTGGTGGTGGTGAAATAAGAGATACCCCCGGTGTTGAAAGTCTTGTCTTAGCAATCCAAGGATATACCTTCTTACCCGGAAGATGTCCGCCCTCACCCGGCTTTGCACCTTGCGCCATCTTAATCTGTATTTCTTTTGCACTTACAAGGTACTTAGATGTAACACCAAATCTTCCTGAAGCTACCTGCTTAATTGCGGAACATCTGTTAAGTCCGTCAGCTCCGACTGTGAGTCTGTCATCATCTTCACCGCCTTCACCACTATTTGACTTACCATGTATCATATTCATAGCAATCGCCATAGTTTCGTGTGCTTCCTTTGAAATAGAACCGTAAGACATAGCACCTGTCTTAAATCTTTGAACAATAGAGTCTACACTTTCTACTTCATCAATGTTAATACCTTTTTTAGGGAACTTAATATTCATAAGTCCTCTTAAGTTCTTAACACCTGTATCTTTATTTACAAGCTTTGTATATTCCTTAAATGTTTCATAATTGCCTGTTCTTGTAGCAAGTTGAAGAAGATGTATTGTCTGTGGATTGTACAAATGTTCTTCCTTTCCACTTCTCATCTTATGAGCGCCCTCACTGTCAAGTGTGGTGTCAACTGAAAGTCCAAGTGGGTCAAATGCCTTTGAGTGGCGAGCTTCAACATCATTTTCAATATCAGAAATATCTATACCTTCTATACGGCTTACTGTTCCGCTAAAATACTTATCAATAACATCTGAGTTAATACCAATTGCTTCAAACATCTTAGAGCCTTGATAAGACTGAATTGTTGAAATACCCATCTTAGCCGCAATCTTAACGATACCATTAAGGATAGCATTGTTATAATCGTCAACTGCTGCATAGTAATCTTTATCAAGCATATTAAGGTCAATAAGTTCTTGAATACTTTCTTGTGCAAGATATGGATTAATTGCAGAAGCACCATATCCTAAAAGTGTCGCAAAGTGATGTACATCTCTAGGTTCACCACTCTCTAATATAACAGCCATGCTAGTTCTTTTCTTAGAACGTACAAGATATTGTTGGAGTGCTGATACAGCAAGAAGTGATGGAATTGCAACATGATTTTCATCAACTCCTCTATCTGAAAGAATAATAATGTTAGCTCCTTCTCTGTGTGCTCTGTCAGCTTCTACATACAAGTGGTCAATAGCCTTTGCAAGTGAAGTATTCTTATAATAAATAATAGGAATAGTTTCTACTTTAAAGCCATCCACCTTCATATTCTTAATCTTTAAAAGGTCTGTATTAGTAAGAATTGGGTGTTCAATTTTAAGCTGTTTACAATTTTCTTCTTTTTCTATAAGTACGTTACCATCTGTTCCTAAGTAAACTGTTGTAGCTGTTACCACCTTTTCACGAATAGAGTCAATAGGTGGATTTGTAACCTGTGCAAATAACTGCTTAAAGTAATTAAATAATGGCTGATGTTCATTAGAAAGAACTGCAAGTGGTGTATCGACACCCATAGCTCCTATCTGCTCTGTACCATTAAGTGCCATAGGAAGAATTGATGTCTTAAAATCTTCATATGTATAACCAAAAGCTTTTTGAAGTCTTGCTCTTTCTTCTTTTGAATGAGTTGCAACTCTCTTATTAGGAATTTTTAAATCTTTTAAATTAATAAGATTGCTGTCAAGCCATTCACCATAAGGCTTGCTTGTAGCATACTTTTCTTTAAGTTCATCGTCATCAATAAGTTTACCTGCAACTGTATCAACAAGAAGCATTTTACCCGGTCTTAATCTGTCTTTTAACTTAATTCTGCTCTCATCAACTGGAAGCACACCAACTTCTGATGAAAGAATTAAATAACCGTCATTAGTTACATAATATCTTGAAGGACGAAGACCATTTCTATCAAGAACTGCTCCCATAATATCACCATCAGAGAAAAGGATTGAAGCAGGACCGTCCCATGGCTCCATCATTGTTGCATAGTACTGATAAAAGTCTTTCTTCTCCTGTGCCATTGCTGTATCATTGCTCCAAGGCTCTGGTATTGTAATCATTACAGCAAGTGGTAATGGCATACCGTTCATTACAAGAAATTCAAGAGTATTGTCAAGCATTGCAGAGTCAGAACCGTTAGTATTGACAACTGGTGTAATCTTAGACATTTCATTTTCAAGATAGTCAGAATACATTGTTTCTTCTCTTGCTAACATTCTATCAGCATTGCCCTTAATTGTATTAATCTCACCGTTATGTACGATAAATCTATTAGGGTGAGCCCTTTCCCAACTAGGATTAGTGTTAGTAGAAAATCTTGAATGAACAATTGCAATTGCTGACTCATAAGCTTCATCAGTTAAATCAGCAAAAAACTGTCTTAACTGACCTACTAAAAACATACCCTTGTATACAATAGTTTTGCTTGACAATGAAACAACATAAGTATTTTCGCAAGTCTGTTCAAATACTCGTCTTGCTACATAAAGCTTTCTATCAAAGTCAATTCCTTTATTAACATTTGCTGGTCTTTTAACAAAAGCCTGCATAATATATGGCATACAGTCAACAGCTTTTTTTCCAAGTACATTAGGAAAAGTTGGAACTTCTCTCCAGCCTAAAAATTCAAGACCTTCTTTTTCTACGATAATCTCGAACATCTTCTTTGACTGATTTCTCTTTAAAACGTCTTGTGGGAAAAAGAACATACCAATACCATAATCTCTTTCCTCACCAATATTAATTCCGAGAGGTTTTACAGCTTTTTTAAAGAACTTATGTGATATCTGTAAAAGAATACCAACACCATCTCCAGTCTTCCCTTCTGCGTCTTTACCTGCTCTGTGTTCAAGGTTTTCTACAATACTAAGTGCATCAGAAACTGTCTGATGTGTCTTGATACCATTAATGCTTACTACAGCACCGATACCACAGTTGTCATGTTCAAATGCAGGACTATAAAGTCCAGACTGTCTGTTTTGATTTTCCATAGTACTTATGTTCCTTTCTTAAATTAATTATTTTTATTACTGTGTACACTATGATAAACATATTCTGCAAGTTTATCTTCATGCCTTATGTGAAATTCATTTCTTGTTTTTTATTTATTGATAATATACGCCTATTTTTTAGCTTTGTAAATACCATTTTTCATTTGAATTGTCTGATAGTTTGATAATCGCATATAATTCTATAACAAAATCTGACAATTATTATTCAAATAAGTATTTTTCCATTTCATTATACACAATTACAAATACCTGTCCCTAAAAAACTAATATTATTTAGTAATTTTTTCTCATTTTTCACACTGTTTTTTAATTTATTTTCTTTTAAAAATAAATTGTTTTAGAATTGTGTATCATTTGCAACATAATAAAATAAACTAAACTCACAAAAAACTTTATTTATCTATCTAAAACCCAATTAAACTAACTTTATTTAATTACGTGTTTTCCCAATTTTAGTTAATATTATTAAAACAACCCTACGAAACCTACACCGCAAGTTTTTCAAATTATTGCGACAATCGCCAAGTACAAGTACAGACTTTAGCTAGTTGTTTGCATAAAAAATATAAGACCTTAACCCCATTTTGATTAAAGCCTTACCTATATACTTCTATCCTATTACAAGAAATTATTTAGTATTATCACAACTTAAATTTTCGTATTTTGCCACCAATAAACTACCGTAAGATAGCCGTAGTATATAAACGATAAATGCACCATTAAAAGAACAGCTACCCATATTTGTATGACAGTAGCGAACATACTTGTTCGATATCTGGCATAAAAATATATGTAGCTGTACTTTTACTGGTGTGTGTTCGTTTATATATTACGGCTATCATCACAACCTAAAAATGCAAAATACGCCACACACAATATTATTCTTCAACACTCTCTATAACTTCTTTAATTTCTTTTGTATCCTTTGTTGGCACTATAAATTCCACAACCTGATGAAGTACTTCAAACACAGCTTCATTGTGTTCTCCACCAAACTCCCCATCAAGAGTCCATTTAATAGGCTCATCACTTTCAAACTTTATCTTCTTAGTCTTAAAAGAACATATCAAATCACTTTTATCAAAATTCTGTGTAATCAAAGCCGTTATAAGCTGTTGTAATGCAAGCGGACTCTTAATCTCCTTTACAAGAACAACTTCAAATAGACCATCTTGCAAATCAACACCTGTGCCCGTAATACCCTTCATACCTCCTACAGAGTCAGTATTACTCACCATACCATATATAAAATTATTGTCTAATTGTATGTCATCTGTTTCTATCCTCATATGATATGGCTTCAATTCCGAAAGACTTTTTACACCCTCTACTACATAAGCTTGATGCCCAAATAAATTCTTAAGTGGCTGTGGTGTTTCATATGACACCTTAGTAAATGCCCCAAATGCCGCAACATAATTAAATGTTCTCTTACCATTTACAAGTCCCACATCAATCTTTTTTGGTCTACCATCTATAATGTTCTTTGCTGCCTTTACCATATCTTTTGGTATATTAAGACTTGTAGCAAAATCATTTGTAGTTCCGCTAGGAATATATGCTATTGGGGGCTTCTTGCCCTTAAATTTAAGCACAGCCGCTACCGTTTCATTAACAGTTCCATCACCACCACTACAAGCTATAACATCATACTTACCCTCATTTTGAAGAATATGACGATATCCATCTCTTGCAAACTTTGTAGGATATACCGTTATCTCATAGCCGCCTTTTGATAATACCTGTATTATATTAAGTAAAACATTTTTTATCTTAGCCTTACCTGAATTAGGGTTAAAAACAAATAACATTTTTTTCATACTTTTTTATCTTCCTTCTTTCGCATTCTATTATCTATCCCACTTATCACACATTGCATTTATCTGGTCAGCGAACTTCGCAAGGTCTTTGTTAGCGCCGCCCTCATTGTGCTTAATAACTGTAAGAAGTCTTTGTCCAGCAGCAAGAAGCCTTGCATATACACCACTTGCTTTCTTTGCAACAACTCGTCTTGATATCTTTTGCTTATTGCCCTCAGATATACGTTCACCCGTTGCAAGGTCAAATGACGCTCCTGTGTAAGGTGCATAAGCATCAAAACCATATTCATGCTTAAGACACTCCGTAAAGCTCTCACAAACTGCATCTTCACCATGTACTACAAAAACTTTGTCTGGATTTTTCTGGAAAGAATTAATCCACTTAATAAGTCCTTCTTTATCTGCGTGACCGCTTGAACCCGGAAGCTGTGCAATCTCTGCGTTAATACTTATTGGCTCACCAAAAAGCTTAATCTCCTTTGCACCTTCAACAATAGCACGACCTGTAGTTCCAAGTGCTTGATAACCAACAAAGAGAATTGTACACTCTTTTCTCCAAAGATTATGTTTTAAATGGTGTCTTATTCGTCCAGCTTCACACATACCTGATGCTGAAATAATAACTTTAGGCTTGTTATCAAAGTTAATCATCTTAGATTCATCACCTGTAACGGCATACTTAAGTCCAGGAAATGTAAGTGGATTAACACCCCTGTTGACAAGTTCCATAGCATCTTCATCAAAGCACTGTGCTATATTCTTAATGAATATATTAGTAGCTTCAATCGCAAGTGGACTATCCATATACACATCAAAATCTCTATCAATTAACCTATCTTCTTTTATCTTTCTTATAAAATACAAAAGCTCTTGAGTTCTTCCAACAGCAAATGAAGGAATAACTACATTACCGCCCCTGTCAAAAGTTCTCTTAAATACCTTAACAAGCTCATTTACATAGTCTGGTGTACCACCATGACTTCTATCGCCATAAGTAGACTCCATAACAACATAATCTGCGTATGTAAGATAATTAGGCTCTTTTACTATTGGCTTATTAATATTACCAATATCTCCTGAAAATACTATCTTTTTTGATACGTTATCTTCATCAATCCACACTTCAATACTTGCTGAGCCTAGTAGATGACCAGCATCAGTAAATCTTATCTTAATTCCATCTGTAATATTAATAATACTGTCATATTCACAGCCAACAAATTGCTTCATTACATTGACAGCCGCCTCCATATCATATAATGGAACAAATTCTTTAAGTATTCCATCTGACCTTTTGGCTTTTCTATTACGCCATTCTGCTTCAAACATCTGTATATGCGCACTGTCCTTTAACATTACAGTACATAAATCAACAGTTGCTGATGTTGCAAATACATTGCCCCTAAAACCATTAACATAAAGTAATGGTATAAGTCCTGAATGGTCTATGTGTGCGTGTGTAAGAAAAACATAATCTACTTCTGAGGCAGGAATTGGAAGCTCTTGGTTTTCATATACATCATTACCTTGCTCCATTCCGCAATCAACAAGTATATTCTTGCCACAGGCTTGAAGAAAATGACAACTGCCTGTTACTTCATGGTCTGCACCTAAAAATGTCAGTTTCATAATGACCTCATTTCTGCGCACATTGTAATTTTACAAGTTCGTGCTGAGTGCGCTAGACACATAACTTGTTTATTTTATTGTACGATTTTATTGAAATTATTATACCACTTATATTGCCAAATGTGAATACCCTTAAAACTTGACTTCCCCATTTCACACTACAATAAGCTTTTGTAATATAGCAATAGTATATAAACCAAACGCATTACTAAAAGAACAGTCCATTATTGCACAAATTCAAGCTTTAAACAAACCATCTTCTCTTTTTTGTATTTGACAATAAAAAAAACTTCCGTAAGATATCAGTAGTATATAGACAATAAATGCACCATTAAAAAGAACAAATACCTATATTTGTATGACAGTAGCGAACATACTTGTTCGATACATGGCATATAAATATAGGCATTTGTCCTTTTTCTGGTGTGTGTTTGTCTATATACTACTTATATCCCCACAACCTAAACGTTCAAATACAAAAAATTAATTCAAATCAAATCTTTGTACAAGTTCATTTAATGTAACTGACTGTGCTGCTAATTCTTCGCTTGTTGCGGAAGTTTCTTCTGCTACGGCAGAATTATCTTGAACTACTTGTGACATACTGTCTATACCGTCACGAATTTGGTCAATACCTTGCATTTGAACATCTGCTGCCTTTGCTGTATCTTGTATCATTCCATTTGCAATACGAACTCTTTCAACTGCATTATCAAGAGATGAAATAACATCATTTACAATAGTATTACCCTTTTCAATCTCATCAAGTGATACATTAATCAAATTACGAGTTGTATTTACAGCATTAGCACTTTCATTTGCAAGACCGCCAATTTCTCCTGCTACAACAGCAAAGCCTTTTCCTGCTTCACCAGCTCTTGCAGCTTCAATAGAAGCATTGAGTGATAAAAGATTAGTCTGACTTGCAATATCTTCAATTGCTTTAATAACACCAACAACCTGCTTTGATGACTCTTGAATTTTATCCATTGCTTCACGCATTTGAGCCATTTGCTTCTTGCTATCTTCCATTACATCTGCTACTTCATTAGTATACTTTGCAGACTTTTCAGAATTATCTCTATTTTCCTTTACAACTTCTGCCACAGTTGTTGCTGTTGCAAGAAGTTCTTCAATTGCTGAAGCTTGTGTTTCTGTATTCTCAGCCATACCTTGAGCTGCTTTTGCAAGGTCATCACTACCAGAAGACACTTGATTTGCACCAGCTACAATACTTGTCATAACTTCCATCATAGAAGCCGAGATATTATTAAGTGCATCTTTTACCTTTTCAAATTCACCTACATAAGCATACTTAAGATTAATAAATAATTTTCCATCTGCCATATTAGCAAGCACCTCTGAAATCTCATCAATATAATCTATGTATTCCTTAAGACGAACTACTGTCTTTTCAATAGACTTTCCAAGCTCACCAACTTCATCATCAGTCTGTGCTTCAATTGTAACATCAAGATTACCTTGTGCAAGCTCCATAGCCGCACTATTTAACTTTATCAAAGGTCTTACAATCCTGCTTGATAATCTACTCATCAAAACTAAAATAAATATAACACCTAAAACAATCACAAGAAGGAGTAATGCAACTGCTACTCCAAGTAAAGAATAATATTGAGTATTTGGAATACAGCTTAGTGCTATAAAACCTGTATCTCCGATTGGCATTATGTAACCAAACTTACGTTGACCATCTGCTTTATACTTTAAAGCCTGTGATGACTGAGAACTAATTGCCTGTCCAATATTATCAGTGATATCCATATCCCGAATTAATGTATCAATAAGTTGTGAATTAGGGTGATATACGAAAGTTCCATCACTTGCCAAAAGCATTATATATCCATTATCGCCAATTGTATAATTACCCATTACATTGATAATTGTTTCTATTACAACGTCTATTCCAACAACACCAACAACTGTTTTATTTTGATTAAAAACTGGTTGTACAATACTAAGAATTGTTTTACCTGTACTAGCAGATATATACGGCTTTGTAATCATTGTTTTACCAGTTTTAGTACAATCATACCATACACGAGTTGTAACATCATAATCTTTTCCTGAAATTGTACCACCTGATGTAATAGAAGCACTACTGTCAAGGTCAGCAACGAATGTTCCTTGAATATTTTGTTTATCAAGATTAGCTGTAGCAACCATCTTTTCAAGTACAGTAGGATAAATTGAGTTCTCTGTCATACGTTCCCCAGCTTTAGTAGTATCCAAAATATTCTTTACATCTTCGTCAGTAGCAAATTGTTGTACTATTCCTTCAAATGGTGCAAAATACTTTTCTACTTGAAGCGATACCGCCTCTGCGCCCTGCTCCAAATCTTTGTCGTTCGCATCAATTACCAAATTGTAAACTACTGTTACTACTAATATAGCTATTATTGACATAACAGCTACAATGGCAGCACCAATTTTAGACTGAATTTGAAATTGTATGCCTTTCCTATTTTTTTGTTTTTTCTCCTTAGCCATTTTATGCCCTCCTATGTTTATAACCTTTAACCTTATGGCACTTTATTATAATCGAAATGTTTCTTAAAAAAAATTACAAAAAGTGACACAAGCTACAATTCCCATAAAAACCATTTATTAATTAATGCACTACCTATAAAATAATATCTTCAAGTGACTTTTTAGGAACATGCTGCACTTGATTTTCATCTCTGTAATACTTTATATCTCCATCACCGCTTATTACATCAATTACAACTTCTTCTTTAGGCTTTCCAAGTGCAAGACACAAATCAATCTTATATTCATCAGATATATTAAGCACTTTCATAAGTTCATCTCTTTTAATATTTGCAAGCATACAACCACCATAACCATTTGCTACTGCGTCAAGTAAAATTGTCTGAGCTGCTATTCCTTCATCGTACTGTGCATTGACATCTTTTTTTGTAATAAGAAAAATATAACCTGCTGGTCTTTCTCCATATACAGGGCCATCCCAATCCTTATAATATCCTGCCCAGGCTAAATTTTTAAAAATCTCTTGATTTAAGGCTTCATCTACACTTAACTTATACATAATAGGCTGCCTATTAGCTCCTGAGGCTGTATATCTTGCTGTGTCAATCCAATTCTTTAATTGTTCTTGTGTAATTCTTTCGTTCTGATAAAATCTTCTGTAGGAACGATTTTTCTTTACTATTTCTTTAAAATCTTTCACTTCAACTCTCCTTTAAATTTTTATTATTTATTGCGTATTTAATTATGTTACATCACCACCTATTTTACCCATTAAGAAAATGTCACACTTATATATAACATTTTATAAATATAAAAGCATACCGCTAATATTTACTTTAATAATTATATTTTACAGATACAATTCTTTCGTCTGTTATATAATAATTACATAAAATAACTATGACAACTGCATTTTTATCCATTTACCACTTAAAAATCTCGCTGTAAATATAACACTTCTTACTGCCCAATCAGCAAACATACCATACCAAACAGCTATCGGGCCTAAGTTAAACATTTTAACAAGAAATATACAAAGCGCAACTCTACAACACCACATAGTGCAAGTTGATACTACCATCGAAAACTTAACATCTCCTGCTGCCCTCATTCCATAAGCAGGAATAAATGAAAGTGTCCATACAATAGGCTTTGCAATAGTAATTGCACCTGCCATATATATACACATTTCGGCACTTGCACTTTCCATTCCACCAAGCCAAGTAACAGGTCTTGCTATTAAGTAGACAAAGGCACAGGAAAGTATTATCGCAGTCTCAGCTATAAATGTTAATTTAACTATATAATACTTAGCTTCTTCTTTGCGCTTTGCGCCTATACTCTGACCTACAACTGTCATAAGTCCAATGCCGATACCAATCCCTGCGATACCATTTACATTTTCAAGAATATTAGTCATAGCTTGCGCTGCAATAGCAACCGTTCCCATGGATGAAACTGTGGATTGTATTGCAAGCTTACCAAATTGGAACATTCCATTTTCAATTCCTGCTGGAACACCTATTGATAATACTCTTTTAATTAACTTCATATCTGGTCTTATCTTTAACAAATTATTCATTACAATAGTTTGTTTAGGCTTTCTAAGTGAGATAAATATTACAACCATACAGAACACTCTTGATATAAGTGTAGAAATTGCCGCACCTGCAACTCCCATCGAACAACCAAAAATAAGTATTCCATTGCCTATAATATTAAGCACATTAGATACAACTGATATCATCATTGGATACCTTGCATTTCCATCTGCTCTAAAAAATGCTGCACCAACATTAAACAATGCAAAAAATGGATATGAACATAATGTAATTAAAAAATATATAAGAGAATTATTCATTACTTCTTCTTCAACACTTCCAAATATAGTATGAAGAAGTGGCACTCTAAAAATAATTCCTATACACATAATACTTACAGCTATTACAAATACAGATAATACAATCTGCCTTGCAGCCCTATTACACTCTTTAATATTACCGCTACCTATGTATTGAGAACATATAATTGCTGCTCCCGTTGCCAATGCTGAAAACACTTGTATAACTAACATGTTAATAGAGTCAACTAACGATACCGCTGATATTGCAGCACTTCCAACATTACTTACCATCATAGTATCAGCCATTCCCATAAAAGAATTAAGAAGCTGTTCAATAATTAATGGAAACAGCAATGTAAACAATGCTTTATTAGCAAACAAAAGATTATTCTTGTCTATCTGTGTCTTATCATATAATTTTAATCTTTTACTCATAATTCTTACTTCTCCAAAATGGATTAGAGCTGCCACATATAGCGACAGCTCTTAAACATAAGTCAGCCTTACTGACTTAATTATTTATTATCATTTCTAAGTTGTGTTATTTCTTCGTTATAGTTATTTATATTTTTTATATCTTTTTGAAAATTCTTTACTGCTGTAGCATTATCTAATCTGTACTCGTCAAGCATACGTCCTACCATTTTCTTAGAGTCAAGCACATGATTAACTCTCTTTAATACTACTTCTGATACAAATGGCTTTACAATATAATCTTCAACATCAAGATTGATTGTATCAGCTTGAGCCTTAACGTTATCATCAGCAGTAATAACTATTACAGGAATACTCTTAAGCTTAGGGTCATCTTGTCTTGTAGTAAGGAAAGTTTTTCCGTCCATTACTGGCATATCCATATCAAGAAGTATCAAGTCAATTCCTTCATTATTCTCAATAACATCAATAGCTTGTTTGCCATTCTGCGCCTCAAGAATAATAAAGTCATCTTTAAATATCCCCTTAAGAATAGCTCTACTAAGCTCTAAGTCATCAACAATGAGAATTGTAACTTTTTGCTTTTTAGCACAAAGTACAGCATTTCTATACTTTTCTAATTCAAAATCAACTTGCTTTTGTGAAGTAATATCAATAATACTTCCACATAATAAGCCCTTATCCTCAACACTATCTATATACTTTAAGGATACACTCATCCATACATCTTTGCCAAATACCTTGCGCTTAAGCTGAAATACTGACATTTTCTTAGTTTCATTAACCTTCTTAAATTCTTCTTCAAGCTTCTTTCTGTACTCGCCCTCAAACATCGTCTGAATAGAATTTTTATTGTCTATATTTTCGTAGCCAAAAATATCATAATATTCATTATTAGCTCTAATTAAATAAATGTCATTTCCATCATATTCATATATTGCAATAGCCTGCACCAAATCTGAAAAAAGTATATTAAGGATACTGTCAGTATTAACATATCCATTCTTATCAATAAGACTATTGTGATTTTCTAAAGTTGGAATAAAAGTGTTGCTATCGTCAGCCACCTTTTTTTCATATTCATCAACTGGCATTGGTTTTGCATAGTAAAAGCCTTGAACATATTCACACCCAACACTTCTTAAAAATTCAACTTGCTGCTTCTGCTCAACACCTTCTGCTATCACTGGCATTTCAAGCCACTTTGCCATTCTGACCACAGAAGCAAGAATATTTTCCCCTCTCTTATCAGATGTGCCATCAACCATAAAGCGCATATCTAACTTTAAAATGTCGACTGCAATATCTTTTAAGACATTAAGCGAAGAATATCCACTTCCAAAATCATCCATAAGTATCTTAAAACCATGATTTTGCAGTTCCTTCATTGCCTTTTTAATTAACTCTGGATTACTTGTATAAGCACTTTCTGTAAGTTCGAACTGAATATATTCAGGTGGTATATTATATCTACTTACAAGCTCAATAATCTGTTCTGGCAATTTAGGATTATAAAGACTTACTCTTGATATATTAACAGATACTGGAAATATCTTTTTCTTTTCCTTTATCCATCTATCTATCATCATACAGGTGTGTTCCCACACATAATAATCAAGCTTTGAAATAAAACCATTTCTCTCAAATATAGGAACAAACATACCTGGCGATATCATACCTCTTATAGGGTGTAACCATCTTACAAGAACTTCTCCACCCGCTAACTCTTCATGTCTTATCTCATACTTTGGCTGAACATATAATACAAACTGTTCTTCTTCAAGTGCTTGTGCCATCTCATTAACAATAATCTGTTCCTCAACAAGCTGCTTTCTCATTGACTCGTCATAGTATTCATAATTTCTTATATAATTACCCTTGCACTTCTTTGCTGCTAAGTTAGCTCCATCATAAACTGTATCTATACTTTCATTACAGTCTACAATTCTATATATTCCATACACTGGAAGTAAATCAAATTCTATATCAAATTCGTTAAGGTCAGCCCTTATCTTTTGAAAGCACTTTGCAAGTTCTTCTTCTGGAATTTCTTCTATACAACAACAAAAAATATCCGCATTGATACGTCCAAAGGAATATGTCTGTTCTTCATTAATAAGATTATTTTTTAGCACCTTTGAAGCATGTTTTATAAGCATATCGCCTTTTTCAACTCCAAAGAACTGATTAACAAGCTGAAATTTATGTATATCAAATCTTATAAATAAATATTTTTTATCAGGATTATCTCTTATTACAGCTCTTGTTTCTTGAAAAAATCTCCTTCTGCCATATATTCCAGTAAGAGAGTCATATTCTTCTCTATATTTTAGTTCTTTATATAGGCTTAGATTGCTTCTTTCTATTGCATTTCTTATTCTAAACTTAATAATATCTCTGTTATATGGCTTTTTTATAAAGTCCCACGCATCATACTTTAAACATTCACATTCTGTTTCATCGTCATCATCACTTGTTGATACAATTAACGGAATTGCTGTAAGATGTTCATCATTATGATATACCTTAAGAAATTCCATACCATTCATAACTGGCATAATAATGTCAAGAATTATAGCACTAATATCATCTCTATTTCTTAATATATCTAATGCAAATTTACCATTATCAACTTCTAAAACATCATAATCATCAATTAGTATGCATTTTAAAATCTCTCTGTTTATTTCTTCATCTTCTACTATCAATACTACCTTTTTAGTATCCATATATTGTATTCTCCTATCGGCGCACATCTAATAATTATTTTAGCATACATTACTTTCTTAAAATTTCCATTTTTCTACATTTTATATTATCATAATCCTTAATTTTTTTCTACCTTATACTATATTTATTTTTAGCCACAAAATATATTTCATTATTTCTTTATTATAGATTACAATTATATACTAATGATAATTAATGTGTTGTACAACAAAATGGTCAAGATTTTTACGTTCCCAATAATTAATATACACATTTTATTGTATATTTAAAATATGATATCACTGTAGCCCAAAAATGACAAGATACGATTTTACATTTATTAAAAGATTATTATAATCCGACTTACTTAATATTATTAAACTTTGAAAATCATTAGCTTGAACAATACATACAAAACACATATAATAATAAATATATTTTATTAACTAGCATTTGCTAGAGAAAGGAAGATTTAATAAGCAATATTTCTTATAAATTTCGCTTATTGATATAATATATAACATTATGGATATACAACTTATAGCACTAGACCTTGACAGAACTACTCTTAACTCTCAAGGCAAGCTTTCAAAAGCTAATTATAACGCACTTTCACAAGCAATTAAAAATGGTGTGCATGTCTGTATTGCAAGTGGCAGAGCCTTTGACACACTTCCTAGTGATGTACTTTCTGTACCCGGAATTGAATATGCTATTACAAGTAATGGTGCAGCCGTTTATAATATTAAAACTAAAGAACGCATAAAGTCTTATCTTCTTACTGAAAATGCAATTGATATTATTATGAATATTTGTAAAAAATATCCTGTAACGTATGAAGCATTTATTAATGGCGTGGCTTATACAGGAAAAGAATATATTGACAATCCCTATAAATTCGGTGCCACACAACATTCTATTGACTATGTGTTATCTACACGAACTCTAAAAGATGATATTGTGGGATTTATTTACGAAAATAAAAATAGACTTGATTGTATAGATATTATTGTTAATAACGATGAACTTAAAAATACTATTATTAATGAAATTAAAACAGCTACTAATGAAGTATATATTACAAGCTCTATAAAGCAGCTTATTGAGATATCATATAAAGACGCAGGTAAAAAATCGGGACTTGAATTTTTATCTAATTATCTTAATATTTCAAGAGAAAATATTGCAGCTTTTGGTGATGCAGACAACGACTTTGATATGATTAAGTATGCAGGTGTTGGTATTGCTATGGAAAATGCTTCTTCACACTTATTAGAAGTGGCTGACTATACTACACTTCACCATGATAATAATGGGGTGGCTTATGCTTTTAAAAATATAATTAATGTCTGTTAGGCTTAAAGCCACGAAAATCGTTGATATTTCAAGTAAAATAATATAAAACTACTACAAAATATCAACTATCAGAATTTCTATAACTTAATATGAAGAATATTTAATCTATATATTTAAAAGCTAAGTAGTTCTTGTAAGTTCTCACACTACTTATTACTTGTCGTAATAAATGTTGAATACTTATTTAATATTGTTGATTTATATTAACAAATTTAGAACTACTTAGCCTTTATTAATTTTTCTTCTTACTAAATTTTCTCTATTGTATTAGTGATGGAATAATCTCATTCCAGTAAAGCACATTGCCATATTATATTTATTGCAAGTTTCAATAACATTGTCATCTCTTATTGAACCACCCGGTTGTGCAATATATTTAACACCGCTCTTACTAGCTCTTTCAATATTGTCACCAAATGGGAAGAATGCGTCAGAGCCTAATGACACATCAGTATTCTTATCAAGCCAAGCTCTCTTTTCTTCCTTTGTAAATACTTGTGGTTTTTCTGTAAATACTCTCTCCCACTCTCCATCAGCTAAAATATCCATATAATCATCACCAATATATGTATCAATCGCATTATCTCTATCAGCTCTCTTTAATCCATCTTTAAATGGAAGATTAAGAACCTGTGGTGCTTGACGTAAGAACCAATTGTCAGCTTTAGAGCCTGCAAGTCTTGTACAGTGAACTCTTGACTGCTGACCTGCGCCAATACCAATTGCCTGTCCGCCCTTTGTATAGCAAACTGAATTAGATTGTGTATACTTAAGAGTAATCAATGCAATAATAAGGTCAATCTTAGCATTTTCAGGAATTTCCTTATTGTCTGTAACAACATTTTCAAGAAGCTCTTTATTAATCTTAAACTCATTTCGACCTTGTTCAAATGTAACACCAAACACTTGCTTTCTTTCAATTGGCTCTGGCTTATATTCTGGGTCAATCTTTATAATATTGTAATTGCCCTTTTTCTTTGACTTTAATATCTCAAGTGCTTCAGCTTCATAATCAGGTGCTATAATACCATCTGATACTTCATGCTCAATAAGCTTTGCTGTTGCAACGTCACACACATCTGAAAGTGAAATAAAATCACCATAAGATGACATTCTGTCTGCTCCCCTTGCTCTTGCATATGCACAAGCTATTGGTGAAAGCTTTCCAATACTTTCATCAACCCAATAAATTTTCTTTTCTACTTCTGACAATTCAAGTCCCACAGCCGCACCTGCTGGTGATACATGCTTAAATGATGTAGCTGCCGGAAGTCCTGTAGCTTCCTTTAACTCTTTAACAAGTTGCCAGCCATTAAATGCGTCAAGAAAATTAATATATCCCGGCTTACCATTTAAAATCTCAACAGGTAAATCACTTCCATCTGCCATAAATATTCTTGAAGGCTTCTGATTAGGGTTACAGCCATATTTTAATTGTAATTCGTTCATACATAATCCTTTCTAATTAGTAATCATTACTAATTTCAAAAAATTAATTTATCAAATTTTTTATCTTATAATTCAATTAATAAAATATTTGCAATCTAATTAGTTATTTGCATAAATAATTTAATCTAATTTATATACTATAAATGAGCATATACATAAAAATAGTCTATTTTTATTCGCACTTAAAATATATTTTTGTGTTACAGACAACATTGTGCAATATTTTAAATTTTCTCATTTATAATAATTAAATACTCAGAAATTATTTTACTTATTCTTATTAACAATTCTTGTTTCATACTCACCTGTTTTAATATCAATAAATCTTACAAATAATGAAACCTTGTTATCTTCGTTTAAGTTATTCCATATCATATCTGTAAATGTATCAATATTTCCTGCAATCTTAACCCATGTAGGTTCTCCTTCAAAACTTGGAAGTGGATTAGCATCACGCATATATGTATGAATAAATCTTCCTTCACCTGCTAAAGGCTTTTCATAGGCATAAGTATATCTATTACAAGCTGCTCCATTTCCATTATTGCTCTTTAAAATCGACATTGCATAGCTATAGTTACCATTTTCAATGTGCATAATTCCCGAAATTCTAGGTGTATAATTAGGTGCGTCTGGCTCAAACTCTCTTGTTCTTAATGCCTGCTCAAATGTATACTGCTTATCCATAAGTTCATAAATAGTATCTGTCTGGTCACCATTTGTTACAATTGTCTTATTGCCTAACACTCTTACAGGTGAGTATATTATAAGACTTGGGTCTTCAAGCTTAGATGGGTCAAAAGCTTGTGTTCTTATGCCTTCACCGTCTTCAACAAATATACGATTTCTGCTGTTTTCACTTCTACCCATAATAAAGTAAGCCGTAACTGCCTTAGTTCCATCTTCTGACATACCAATTACAATCCCACGACCAGGATAAGTTGTTGATGATAATTCCTTTTCAAGTGACATCATTTCCATAACATTACCTCCGTTTTTAAAAAATTTACCCAGAAAAGTCAAATAGATATTCATAATCCACTGTGCAACTTAATTATAACACTTTAACTCGCTATTAGCATAAAAAAAGACCGTCTGGGTAACCAAAATAAATGGTCGCCCAGGCGGTCGGCTTATACTACAATAATCTGTACTCCCTGTGGGTAATCCCACAACACGCAAAGCGTATTCTTCCGCCAGTTGTACAGAACCTACTCAAAGAATACACTATTTATTTACATTTTGCAACATATTTTCCTAAATTTTTACATCTTATATTTTAAAATTCAATAAATTCCCCAAAACTAGCAATATTATATAAACAATAAAACCATCATTACAAAAAACATTTATCTATATTATTACAACAGTATCGAATATCTTTTTTCTATAATGACATATAAATCAATCCACCACATTTTTCATATCAACAAACTTTCGTAAAATATCAGTATTATACAAACTAAATCTTCTCATATTTCCACATCAACAAATTCCCGCAACATATCAGTATTATATAATACTAAATCTTCTCATATTCCCATATCAACAACCTTTCGTAAAATTTTAGTAGTATATAAACTAAATCTTCTCATTTTCCACGTCAACACACTTCCGTAAGATAGCAGTAGTATATAAACAATAAATGCACCATTACAAAGAACAATTATCTATATTTGTATGACAGTAGCGAACATCTCTGTTCGATAATGACATATAAATATAGATAATTGTACTTTTACTGGTGTGTGTTTGTTTATATACTACTGCTATCATTCACACTCTTAGTAATTTCCAAGTAATTTAATAGAATTTGCTTCTTCTTCTATCCCCCTAAGTGCATTCATAACTCTAGGGTCATCTATATTTCCGTCAAAGTCCACAAAAAATCTAAACTCCCACTTACGTCCTTCCATATTGCGTTCTTCAATTGGTCTTGACTCAATCTTGTTCATACTAAGACCATTGTAAATAATATGACTCAATAAATTATAAAGTGTACCTGGTTCATTAGCTGTTTCAAACACAATACTCATCTTTTGTGCATTTTTTACAAACTTTCTAGTTTTTGTAACTATTACAAATCTTGTTGTGTTGTTGTCTGCTGTATTAATACATCTTTTTAACACTTCAAGACCATATATCTTGCCAGCTTCTTCACTTGCTATAGCTACATGAGTTGCGTCTTTTTCATCAATAATCTTTTTGGCACTTAAAGCTGTGTTAGACTGTCCTATCTGTTGCCAATCCTTATGTTGACTAAGAAATTCATCACACTGCATAAGACCTTGTGGGTGTGAATACACAACCTTTACTTTATTCAAATCTGTTCCCGGAAGTCCAAGAAGTGCATGTTCTATTTTTACATAAGTTTCAGCAATTATGTAATTATTATACTCCTTTAACAAATCATATACATCTGCTACTATGCCCGCTTTAGAATTTTCTATCGGAAGTACTGCATAATCAGCTTCACCCAGCTTTACTGCTTCCATTGCATCACGCCATGTAGCTGTATTATAACAGTCAACATTTTCTCCAAAGTACTTCTTTGTTGCAATATGTGCATAAGCTCCCGGAACACCTTGATATACAACCTTACAACCAGTCTTACACACCTCATCAATTGCTTCATAAGGCTCTCTTAATGTTCCACTTGTTTTTTCAAGAAGACGATATTGCATTTTACGACTATTAGCCATAATCTGTGAAAATAAATCATCAATTGCGTGTACATTATCTTTGTCCTTAACAAGCTCTGATATTTTCTTAAGCTTTTCTTTTTCTCTATCTGTATCAAGCACCTTTTTGCCAGTTTCTATTTTATACTCTGCAACTTCCTTGCAAAGCTTCATTCTTTCTTCAAATAATTCAACAAGTTTCTTATCAATTCCATCTATATTTTCTCTTATCTCACCTAAATCTAACATTTGTAAGTCCTACTATTAAACTTTGTCAATAGCTTTTCCTTTCTTAAAATTTGATTATATATACAATTCACTTTACTACTTGATAGTGTTAAAATGTACAAGCAGTATTATTGTAGCATACTTTTTTACCAATATCACTAGTGAACTACTCCGACTTATAAAAGTCGGAGCTTCTTGCTTCAACCACTACTGCTTAGTTGACACATTTAGGTGTCACTAAGTCTTACACAATGTCTACAAGCGTTAGGTTTGGGCTATTCCGTCCCTACCATATATTTTTTAGGCTTATAATGCTGATTTTAGCATTCGTAAGCCTTCCATTTTTATATTAATTGCTGAATTATGGTCACGCTTCATCACAAGACCACACATACATTTCATTATTCGCTTTGATAAATTTTTCATTTCAGGGTGGATTGTTCCACACTTATGACATATCTGACTTGATGCAAACCATTTATCCACTTTTATAAAATATTTACCTTTATCAACAAATTTATATTCCAACATATTAAGAAACATTCCATATCCATTATCAAGTGTAGCTTTTCCGTTTCCAAAACCTTTGTTTGACATTGACTTTATATTAAGGTCTTCTACACATACTACATCATACTGATTGGCTATCTCAGTTGATATTTTATGTAAATTATCTAAACGCTGATTTGCAATGTGTCTATGTATTTTATTTACTTTTTTTAATTGTTTTAAGAAGTTTTTTGATTTTGTTTCTTTTTTCTTTGAGCCTTGCATATGTGACAACCTTTTTTGTGCTTTTGCAAGTTTTTTATGGTTTTCACGATAGTATTTATGATTGGTTCCTATATTGCCGTTATCATCAACATACAGACCGTCTGAAGCATAATCTAAACCGATAACATTATCTGTACAAATATTTTCTTTTGGTATATAAGTAACTTCATGTTCATACTCAAACAAAACCGAAGCATAATACTTTCCATCACTTTCTTCAGATACAGTTACAGATTTTAGTATCCAGTCACTTTTAGGCATTCGATGTATATTTATTTTTACCATACCAACTTTAGGGAGATTTATTCTATTCTTTTCTAATCTTATAGTAGGCTGTTTCAAATTATTTGAAGGCTTTGGATACTGACAGTTTGTAGTATATGATTTTCTGCTGTGTTTTGCTGATTTGAACTTTGGGAAACCATTTTTCTTTTTGCGTGACTTACTAAAATAATTACGAAATGCTTCTTGCAAATCAAGTTGTTTATTTGCAAGAGCAAGGCTGTCTATTTCTTTTAGATATGGGTATTCTTTTTTATATTTTGCTGGTGTAACACTAACAAAACGACCTGTTGATTTATAACTTTCAATTTTATCAGCAAGCATAAGATTATAGACCTTACGGCAACAACCAAAGGTCTTAGCAAACATATTTATTTGTTCAGTTGTAGGATATAATCTGTACTTAATTGCTTTATTTGCCATCTTATTTCCCCTGTGATTGAATATATTGTTTGATAATATCAACAGTACTACGCTTTGTTATGAATATATTATAATACTAGAATATAGAAAACTCAAGCCCACTGTACTCCGCAATTCATCCCGCCACCTATAGAGGTGGGGGATTTCTTGCTCATGGTGTGTTAAAACTTAAAATAAAAATATATATTATTTAGTTTATATATGGTATAATCTTTTTACAGAAAATACGAAACGGGGTGTAACTTATGAATAAATATATAAAACGAGCGATTGGAATACTTATTGCATTATTAATTGTTGGACTATTTGGATTTTATGTTTACAAATCTAACTCATTTGACTGGAATGACGATACTGCTGTTGGTAATACTCCTGGTAATCTTAACAATGGCGGTCTTTTCTGTGAATACAATGGCAAAATTTACTTTGCCAATCCTTATGACAGTGACAGATTATATGTTATGAACTCTGATTGTACAGATGCAAGAAAACTTAACGATGACTGTGTTGCATACATAAATGTATATAACAATTACATTTACTATGTTAAGAACAACTTCTCAGAAGAAACTATTGGTGCTGTATTTAGAGGGCAGCTTTTCGGTCTTTACCGTTGTGAATTAGATGGAACTAACTGTAAAGCTTTGTACGATAAACTTACAGGAGTAGTTAGTCTTTGTGGCAATTATATTTACTATCAACACAATGACAACAAAAATCCACTTTCACTCTACAAAGTAAGAATTGATGGTAAAAATAACAAACAAGTTTCAGCAACACCATATAATCCAGCATGTGTAAACAATAAAAAAATATACTTTTCAGACGATACTAATAAAAATAGAATATATAGTCTTAACACAGATAATGACTCAGTTTCCCCTTATTATGATGCTAATTCATATATGGTAGATATGCAGGGAATTTATCTTTACTATATAGACCTTGACAAAAATTACTCTTTAATGCGTTTTAATACATCCAATAAGACGGTTGAACTTTTATATACTCCTAATGTTGGTAAAGTTGTCAGCATTAATGTGTATGGAAATAAGCTTTTCTTCCAAATGGAAAGTGATGGCGGTGAAACTACTGGTCTTTATAGAATGAATATTGATGGAACTCAAGTTGAATATGTTGCACATGGTAATCTTACAAAGGTTTCATGCACTTCAAAATATACTTTCTTTAGATATTACGAAGAACCTAACGTACTTTATCGAGTTCCAACAACAGGCGCAATAGCTTCAGTTGAAGAAATTGTCATAAAGTAAAAACTATGAGAAACTCTCTTTAAGCACCTTTCTAGTTATCACGACAACCGTTAAGTTTTCGTGCAAGCACTAACTTGACTTGTTTTTGTATAAACTAAAACAGAATTTTTCATAACTTATCACATTTATTTTGATATAAAAAAAGAGTTGCTGCATTTACGAAATTTATATACAATATAGAATTTATTAATTAAATATCTATTTTATATAAATTTTCTTATCGCAACAGCTCTTTTTAATTATAAAATTTTCCAATTCAATTCTATAATTTATTGTACATTTCTTATCTTTTCTCTACTGCATTAAAAGGACATACTTCCATACAATTTCCACAGTGAAGACAATGCTCTTGATTAATAACTAATGGCTTTTTACTTAAGTCAATACATTTTTGTGGACATTTTGAATAGCACATTTTACAACCACGACATCTATCAGTTATAAAATAACCACCAACTACCTTTGTCGCATTTCCAAGCACAAAACTTTCTCTCGTTATTGGCTTTGTAGAAAGGTCAAAATACTCTCCATTTCCTTCATAAAGCTTAAAAACTTGTAAAGCAATTCTGCTTTCCTTTTGAGGATAAATTTCTGCCATATATGGATTACTTTCAAATATTTCATCAAGCTTATCACTTCCAATACATTCAACTTTACCTCTAACAGAAAATGCTCTCTTACTCATAGAACCACCTTCTCCTGCCATGCCACTTATTGCAATGTATTGTTGCTCCATAAGTTGTTTATAAAATTCCTTTCCCTTTGCTGTCAAAAAATACAAACTATTCTCATCATGTAACATCATATCTATTACTCTTGTAACTGGTCGACCATCATTATCAAGAGTTGCCACAACTACAGAATGTATGTCCTCGTGAATTATTTTTAAATAATCTTGTGTTCTCATAATATATCCTCTTTCCATTAAGCAAAATAGACATTTACAATTTACTTTACTAATTATTTATACTAATGCAAAATTATAACACCTGCTTATTGCAACTATAAGAAACTATCCATCCAAATTTCTCATAGTTACAATAAACAATCTCTAAGTTCTCATGCAAGCACACACTTTAGCTTGTCTTTGCATAAATAAAAATTCTTACTTAATAGTATTAAAATTCATAAGGAGGATTGCCAGAAAAATCTGCAATAACACCATGTGCATTGTCTAAGTAAAATACTTCAAATATTGGATTATCGGCTGTTTGATATTGACCCTTTACAATACCATTTTCCATACACATTTCCTTTACAGCCTTATTATCTTCAAAAACTGCTGTTCCATAAAGCCTAATCCATGCGTATTCTGGACTTGAAACAGATATCTCAATCTCTGGATTAGCCTGCATATCTTTATAAACATCTTTTGTATTGTTAGTACAAAACCACAACTTTCCATCAAATTCCCCAGAAAACATAAATGGACGACACTTAGCCTTACCATCACGACCTACTGTTGCTAAATACTGTACTGGGTTAGCCTGTAAAAATTCTACTACTTTATTCATACTCTAAATATTGCCACTATTTATAATAGTGACTCTCCTTTCGATATTTTTTCTCTATTAAATTCAGCAGATATTCCCAATCCACTTTACTAATTATTTATAACACTACACATAATAAATCGATTTATAATGCAATTGTTGTAACCATCTTTGTTACAGCACGATAATATCACCGTCTCGTTGTAATGTCAATAGTTACAGCTAAATTTATTTTCCTATTTCAATATTAAAAATTCTCCACCATCTCAATATAACAATTTTATATTCATTACCACCAATCTCATCTAAAAAATTTTGAGTTTTCTTATTTTGCCTTACAATAAATCCCCATAAGATAGAAGCAGTATATAAACAATAAATGCACTATTAAAAAGAACAATCCATTATATTTGTATGACAGTAGCGAACATACTTGTTCGATAATGGCATATAAATATAACGGATTGTTCTTTTTCTAGTGTGTTTATGTTTATATACTGCTGATATCTTCACAACCTAAAAATTCAAAATAAGAAAACTCAAGGTATCACTTCAAATACTTATCCAAATCTTTTTTCACATCTTCTAATGTAATTGATTGCAACTCCCTTTCCATAGCCGCCTGTACACAATTCAACTTATCATCTAACACATTATGAATATTCTTCCCCACAGGACATTTATAGTTAGGATTTTCATGGAAATGAAATAAATTATTCTCATTCACACATTCCACAGCCCTATATATATCAAGAAATGTAATATCAGATAATGCCTTAGTTATCTTAGCTCCACCTGTTCCCCTTGCAACTTCAATAAGACCTGCTGCCTTTAACTGAGATAAAATCTTGCGAATAATTACAGGATTGACATTCGTACTCGACGCAATAAAATCACTTGTAACTTTATAATCATCTTTAAATGTATCCACACACATAAAAATATGAATTGCAATTGTAAATCTACTTGAAATCTGCATTATATCACTCCATTTTAATAAACTATTTTACTTGCAATATCAACTATTTTCGTAACTTTTATATTAACTAACTATCAACTTTTTCATCAATTATTTATATAAAACAGCTACATTTGCATTGCTAATCTTACATCTAAATTATAATTCATCAACAACCTGAAAGATATAAAACTTAAGATACAAAGACTCATCATCTGCCCAAAGAATTGGGTGGTCTGGTGACTGTGTTCTGTATTCAATCTGACGAAGCCTTTTATGTACATTAGAAGCCGCTTGAGCAATCGTCTTTGTAAATAACTCAGGGTTCATAAAATGCGAACATGAACAAGTAGCTAAATAACCACCATTTTTAACAAGCTTCATAGCTCGCAAGTTAATCTCCCTATATCCCTTTGTAGCATTTTTAATAGAACTCCTTGACTTTGTAAAAGCTGGTGGGTCTAAAATTACAACGTCAAACTTTTCACCTTGCTTTTCCAACTCTGGTAACAATTCAAATACATCACGACATACAAACTTAACAGTATCTTGTAAGTTATTAAGCCTAACATTTTCCTGTGCCTGCTTAACACCTAATTCAGACGCATCAACACCAAGTACACTCTTAGCACCTGCCATACCCGCATTTAACGCAAAAGAACCCGTATGTGTAAAGCAATCTAGCACTTTTGCCCCTTTACACATAGGCTTAATTGCTGCACGATTATATTTCTGGTCGAGGAAGAAACCTGTCTTTTGACCATCTTGTACATCAACATAATACTTAACACCATTTTCAACTATTTCAACCTTTGTATCAAATTCTTCACCAATAAAGCCCTTGTGTCTTTCCATTCCTTCGTTAAGTCTTACTTTTGCATCACTTCTTTCGTAGACACCTCGTATCTTCATACCATTTTCAAGAAGCACCTTCTTTAAAAGCTCGATAATAACAAGCTTAAATCTATCAATACCAAGTGCAAGTGACTCAACTACAAGTACATCTGAAAACTTGTCTATAACTATTCCCGGTAAAAAATCAGCTTCACCAAATACAAGTCGGCATGAGGACATATCAACTGTATGAAGTCTATAATCAACGCAGGCTCTTACTCGCTTTTCAAAAAATGCTTCATTAATTTCACTTGTATGACGGCTCAACATTCTTACTGTTATCTTAGACTTTCTATTGATAAAACCAACACCCATAAAGTATCCGTCAAAGTCATTAACCCTTACAAGACCACCATCTATAACGTCACCTGTGATACTTTCAATCTCATTGTCATATATCCACATACCACCAGACTTTAAAGTTCTACCTTCCCCCTTTCTTATATTCACAATCCCTTGTATCTTATAAATATCTTCCATCTTAAAATGTACCTCTATCTTTCCTATATTTTTATAATCTTACTTCCATTTACTACTAATAGCAATATACAATCTTTAAAATTTTCATATCTTAAACCTCAACATCCTAACGTTAATATATCATTAGTATATAAACTAAATCACCATCAAAAAACACTGGTCTATATTTGTATTACAAACTTGTTCAATAGTGGCATACAAATATAGCCTGTTGTACTTTTACTGTTGTGTTTTTATATACTACTAATATCTTTAAAACCTAAAGATTACTTGCTCTTATTAAATATTACAACTCCTGCTACCGCCAACGCAATCCCTAAAAGCTTTATAAATGAAAAGTCAGCCTTTTTACTTCCAAACAATCCAAAAAGCTCTAAAAGATACGCTGCTGCAATCTGCGTAATAACAATTGTAACCTCCGCATTTGCAACACCCATACTTGAAACCGCCTTAACTACTGTAAAAGTTATAAATGCTCCAATAATACCACCTAACAGAGAAATCTTAGGTTGTACACTAAATAATCCCCACACATTAGGTTTTCCATCAACAAACCACATTACAACACAAGTTATAAGAGCTGTAAGCTGTACAAAACTAGCTGTCACCCATATACTGCTGCTTTTAGTCATATTCGTATTAAATACGCCTTGAATACTCATAAGCGCACCCGATATCATTGCAATCAAAAAACCTGCCATATTATCCTCCATATTAATAATAACGTCTATGTTGTTTACAAATTTGTCAAACAAATTCTTCTCAATTATAAGTACTTTTCTTAAATTTTGCTTTAATAATAAAACAAAAAATCTTACTTAATAATATCAATAACAACATTTGTATTATATTTGTCATTAATAATATGGACATTTTTTGAAAAAATATTCTAACGATAACACTACTTAATATTATTGATTTACACCTTGTAAATAACCATTTTACGACATAAAAAACTCTTTATAATCTAAGTAACATATCGCCATCTTTTATCCAATTTTTCTTTCTCATAAATTCAGAAACAGCAAGTGTAATAACTGCTGGTAAAATAAATTGCATTGCAACTATCTCTATAATTATAATCTCTGGTGATGTAGTGTCAATCATAGCTTGCCATGTCATAATCTGCCCTACAAAACCTGCTGAACCCATACCAGAACCAGTAGGATTGCTTGTCATTTTTAAAACAGCACTTGATATAGGTCCTAGTATAGCACTCGATACAATCGGCGGTATCCATATAATAGGCTTTTTTACTATGTTAGGAATTTGCAACATAGATGTTCCAATTCCCTGTGCAATAAGTCCACCCATTTTATTTTCACGATAACTTGCAACTGCAAAACCTACCATCTGACAACAACAACCTATAGTTGCTGCACCTGCTGCAAGCCCTGTAATTCCCATTGACACACCAATAGCAGCAGAACTTATTGGAAGTGTAAGTATAACTCCCATAAGTACCGATATTACTATACCACCAATTATAGGGTGCTGTTCTACATTTACATTGACAATTCCACCGAGCCACATCATAAACGCTGATATTGGAGGTCCTGCTATAAGACCCACAACTGAGCCTGAACATATTGCAACAAAAGGTGTAACTATAATATCGACTTTAGTTTTTCCAGAAACTAACATACCTAGTTCAATTGCAACAAGAGCCGCCACAAATGCGCCGAGCGGTTCTCCCGGTTTTCCAAGTGAAAATGCACTAAGTGACGCAACAGTAGGAAAAGCTCCTATCATACCCGCCGTAGCTGCTGATATAGTAACAAGAGGACTCGCCTTATATTTAACAGCCACGCCAACACCAATTCCAGCTCCCGTCAACGTCTTAGCCACATTAGCAATCGCCACAATATAATTCCCAATATCTCCACCAATAAAAGCCCCTATCTGTGCAATAATAGTTCCTATTATCAAAGTAGAAAACAACCCAAGTGCCATACCACCTAATCCATCTATAAATACATGATTAAGCACCTTCTTAACTCTTTCCATAAATCTCTCCCATTCTCATATTTTTATTAATCTTGTCAACTTCTCCAGTTGCACCATATTTTTTATTATATAAACTCTAATATTGCATAGTTAAAGTATTAACAATCTAATCTTTGTTGTATATCAATAAATTTCCGTTAAGATATCAGTGTTAGATAAATCAATGAAATACACCATTTAAAGAACAGTTATCTATATTTGTATGCCATAAGCGAACACACCTGTCCGATGATGGCATACAAATATAGATGGCTGTACTTTCACTGGTGTGTGAATGATTTATCTAACACTGATATATTTCACAAAATAAAATTAGTATATAATAAAATTTTAGAACTACTTAGCTTTTATCCATCAACTATAAAATTTTATACCTACTTCTGCCCGCTAAATTAATCCAAATATTCAAGCTCTATATCCATAAATGTAACATCGGCATTTCTTGCCACAAACATACCTGCATATACATGCTCTGGGTCAACACTAGTAAGCTTAAAATCAAAACCACCCGTTATAGTAGCTTCATCACCAAATGTACAAGCATATCCATCATTAGAACTTTCAATCCTTACATTTACAATATCACCAACATTATACTTTCTTGTACATATACCACCCTTAGTCAACACACCACTCTTTCTAGCAAAACAATTCCATGCCTTGTCCTCATGTGTAAGCATAAGTGGAGCAGCAGCCACATAATCACCTAGTATATCCGCAGTCTGCTTATCTATATATATATCATCTCTTACCATAAGTCCAAACGATACTTGGTCATTTAAAAAATAATCATTAATTCTTAACTTAGCAGAAAACACAAACTTTTTATCTACATCAATCTTCTTGTAATACATAGCAATTCCATCTGATACTCCTGCAATCTTGCCAACATTATCTTTAACTGCAATATGAATATTGTTGTCACTATCTTTTTCAAGTATAAAATTCTTCTGATAATCAGAAAGATTTCCCTTCTCCCCAATATCTCCAAAAATAGTTCCTTTCCAACCATAGACATCTTCCCAAAGTGTACTATCCTTTAAATCAGAGTTAAATACTGTTGGAACATAAGCTTCATTTGCTTTAAGATAAACTTCCTTTGATGGAATATCAGAATTGTCATCAATAACAATATGCTCACTAATTCCAGAAATATTTAACGCCTTAACTTGTTTTAACACATTATAAGCATTAACTCTTGCACCCCATATATTAGTATGAGTATTGTCAACACTCATAGGCTTATTAGATGTCCACGCATGTAAATATATTGTTTCATCATAACCTAAGCTATCATATAACTTTCTTGTAATCTCCGTCATATCAATCACAGGAATAGAAAGCATTTCTCCTAACTTTCTTATAGCACTAGGATAGTCGCCACCCTTAAATTCTCCTGCGTCTTTAGTTATATGTAACAATACATCATTCCACTGACCATTAGGAGTTCTTCTAACTATCGGTGTACAAAGAATAACCTTAGTCCCCACCTTATTTGCTGGTACGATATAATTAGTATAAATAGAATTAGCAAATGAACCTACTTCCCTATAATCGCCATTAGCATCTGTAAATCTATCCTTCTCCGTCTTTTCATCATTATGCCCAAACCCAATTATAAGAAAATCTCCATCCTTCATACCATTTAATAAAGTCTTATACTCTGGCTCAGTAGTAAAGCTCTTACTACTCCTTCCCGAAAGTGCAATATTTTCAATATCAAATGTATCATCAAGAAATTCCTTAAGCATCGTACCATAACCATATCTAGGATAATAATACTTATCCTCAAAACAACTCAAAGTAGAGTCCCCAATAACCCACAAAGTACGCCTATTTCCCATATCATTCCTCATTTCCGCACCTAAATGCCATAAATTTATTCACTCTCTATAATATCCACATTCCAACCAAAAATCAACCCAAAATACAAAACCCCCAACACCCACTAACAAACAAAAGTTTTCATATTTTACCTATCCAAAGAAGTCCAGCTAAAATAGCAACCCCAAATAAATCAACACCACTCTCTCACAACCACCAAAATACGAAATTATTACCCCCACCACCAACCAAAAGTTTTTATATTTTGCCTATCCAAAGAAGTCCCGTTAAGATAACAACATCAAACAAATCAACAATCCCCATCTCACCACCACCAAAATACGAAATTCCTACCCACATACCAATAAACAAAAGTTTTTATATTTTGCCCAGCCAAAGAACTTCCGTTAGGATAGCAGATGTATATAAATAAAAATGCACCATTAAAAGAACAATTGCCTATATTTGTATGGCAGTAGCGAACATACTTGTTCGATAATGACATATAAATATAGACAATTGTACTTTTACTGGTGTGTGCATTTATATACATCTGCTATCCCCACAACCCAAACAATGCAAAATATAAAGACTCTGTCCGTATGTATTTAATGTAATAATTTCGTATCCCCCCGCATATACTAATCCGAATAAATCTTTGGAGCTTTCTATGTGCGGTATAGCTGGTTTTTATAAAAATAACGCCCACTACCTTTCCAACCCACACCACTACGAAAACACCTTAAAACACATGACAGAAGCCTTAAAACACAGAGGTCCTGACGACAATGGAACAATCCTTTGCGACAAATGCGGTCTAGCACATACTCGTCTTGCAATTATCGACCCCAAAAATGCTTCACAACCTATGACAAAAGAATTATCACAATACAAATATCACATTGTATACAATGGTGAAGTCTATAATCTTAACGAACTAAAACAAGACTTAAAGTTACGGGGCGTAACCCCAAAAACAAATTCTGACACAGAAGTACTATTGCTTTCATTTATTGAATTTGGAGCAAGCTTTATCAAAAAAACAGATGGAATATTTTCTATAGCAATCTACGATGAACGCCACGAAACACTCACACTCTTTCGAGATAGTTTCGGTATAAAGCCACTATTTTACACATATATAAACAACACTCTTATATTTAGTTCCGAAATTAAAGGATTATTTTGCTGTAAAGAAGTTCCCCATATAATTGACGAAAATGGACTTAACGAAATATTAGGTCTAGGCCCTGCTAGAAATCCCGAAAGCGGTGTGTTTAAAAATATCTATGAACTACTACCCGGTTCTTATCTTACCATTTCTTCTTATGGAATTAACATAACTAACTACTATCACATCGAAAGTCACCCACATACTGACTCCTACGAAACAACACTTGAAAAAACACGATTTCTTGTTACTGACGCAATTCGTCGTCAAATGGTTTCTGATGTTCCCATATGCACCTTTCTTTCAGGTGGTGTTGACTCAAGCATTGTATCGGCTGTATGTGCAAAAGAACTGGCTTTACAAGGTCAACAACTAAAGACATTTTCATTCGACTTTATAAATAATGACAAATATTTTAAGGCAAACAACTTTCAACCATCTATGGACAGACCATTCGTTGAGAAAATGGTAACTTATCTTAATTCTGACCATACATACCTTGAGTGCGACAATCTTACACAAGCAGACTATCTTTACCGCTCTGTATCAGCACACGACTTACCTTGTATGGCAGATGTTGACTCCTCACTTCTTTATTTTTGCGAACAAGTAAGCAAGTCACATAAAGTCGTACTTACCGGTGAATGTGCTGATGAAGTATTTGGCGGATATCCGTGGTTTCACAAACAAAAATTTATAGAAAGCAATACATTTCCGTGGACTCCATCACTAACACCTAGAAAATGCCTTATTCAACAAGACATTTTGCAAAAATTACATTTAGAAGAATATGTAAAAGCCTCATATAATAAAGCAATTAGTGAAATCGACATACTTCCCTACGAAAATGAAACGGAAACAGCTAGGCGTAGAATAAGCTATCTTAACATTCGCTTCTTTATGCAGACACTACTAAATAGAATGGATAGAACTAGCATGAACTGTGGTCTTGAAGCTCGTGTGCCATTTGCTGACAGAAAACTCGTTGACTATGTATTTAACATTCCGTGGGAAATGAAAGCGAAAGACGGCGTTGTAAAAAATATTCTTAGAAATGCTTGTAAAGATATTCTCCCCGATGAAATTCTCTTTAGAAGAAAAAGTCCATATCCAAAGACCTACAACCCTTATTATGAACAAGTGTTATCTTCAAGACTTCGCAGCATAATGAAACAAAAAGACAGCATTGTAAACTATTTATTTGACACTAACCAATTAAATACATTTCTTGACAACCCAAAGGACTACGGCAAACCTTGGTACGGTCAACTAATGGCAGGCCCACAGATGATAGCATATATCTTACAGATAGACTATTTCTTTAAATATTACAAAATAGAACTAAACATCTAAAAATATAAAAAGTTCTCCACCTATTACTTTACATAATAGAAATGGAGAACTTATTTTTATTAGAAAGCTTAATTATTTTTCACTTCAACAGAATACATAACATTTCCTGTGTAATTGCCATCTGCGTCAAAATCACTGTCTGAACTATATACAAAGGCTGTCACTTTAATTGTATCACCAACAAGAGCTATATCTGTTCCTGCTGTGAGTTTGATTGAAGTCATAACAGTATTGTCTGTAACTTCTGAAGCTAACAAATGACTGTACCAATTGCCTTGTATCTGATTAACATCGTCATAAAGATAACACTCAAGATAATTTCTATAACTAAATACATCGTCTGGGTGTGTAATAGTCTTTTTTATCTCTTGACCATCTTTTAACTTAAAGTCAACTATATAACCAATCTTGCAAGTCTGACTATTTTCAAACATATTCCAGTACTTTTCCCACTCATTCTTAAAATTACTGCCAGAAAGTGTGAACTTGTCTATATCAGTTGCATAAGCTTCAAAGCTGACTATATCTTGACCTGAAACCCAAGTTGATTCATAAGTTGAATTAGCTTTTTCTCTGTATCCAGAAGTTTTATTATTGATATATAATGAAAACTTTGTAACTGGTATCTTAGAAGCTACCGTTGGAAGTGTCAATGACTCATTAAAAACCCGACTGTCTGCCTGTAACGAACTGCTGTTATTTGTATCACTTTGAGTACTTTCAGCTTTTGATGAAGAATTGCTATTATTTCCACAACCAGTCAATGACATTGCTGTCGCACACATTACTGATAACGCAGTAACAGACATTAATTTTCCTATCTTTTTATACTTACTATTTAACATATTATTGCACACTTCCTCTTGCAAGTCCTGTAATACCAGTTCTTGTAAGTTCAATTATTTCATATCCATCAAGCTCAAGAAGTTCAATAAACGCATTAAGCTTGCTCTGGTCACCTGTAAGTGAAATAATAACTGAATTTTTAGAAACGTCAACTATCTGCTCTCTGAATATTCCTGTAGTTGCTGCAAGGTTCTGTCTTTGTGACACATCACATTTAACCTTAATAAGAATAAGTTCTCTACATACAGAAGCTTCTGCTGGAAGCTCTTTAATCTCTCTTACATCTTCAAGCTTACTAAGCTGTTTTTCTATCTGTTCTAACACATCATCTTCTCCAGATACAGTAATTGTCATTCTTGATAACCCTTCAAGATTAGTTCTTCCCGCTGTAAGACTGTCTATACTATAACCTCTCCTGCTAAACAATCCTGTTACACGACTTAATACACCTGCATTATTATCTGCAAGAATAGAAAATACTGCTCTTCTCATTACACATTTTAAGCTACTAAATATAAGTAGCCTCTCCTTTCTTTTAAAATCCTATTAATAATTATAAGTTTTAACATCACTTATTCTGCTAGTTAAAGCCATATTAACTAATACAAATTTAACTAACACAACAATTCAATATACAATAATGCTTGACTAATATACTACCAAACATCACAACAAATTGTCAACTTTTCCCACTACATAAACAAGACATCTGCCCCAAGCAGTCTAATATCTTCTTCATCATGCGTAATTACAATCAAAGTCCTACCTGCCAACATTGCCTTTATATACTCAATCACAACTTTTTTGGTAGCTTCATCTAATCCTGTAAATGGCTCATCAAGAATAACTACTTGCGACTTCGCAAGCATAGCTCTTACAATTGTAACTCGCCTTTTCATTCCACCACTAAGCATAGAAACCTTTTTATGCAGACACTCTTTATCAACAAGCTTTAAAAGATTATCTATAACAACTTCCCTTTTTACACTTCTGTCAACAACTGCCAATATATTATTTACGGGTGTAAGTTCTTCAATCAATCTATTTTCTTGAAAAACAGCACAATACTCAATATTAGGTGTTACATAGCCACTGTCAGCTTTTTCAAGTCCCATAAGAATATTAATAAATGTTGTCTTTCCAATCCCAGATTTCCCCATTATACAAGTAGTTGTACCTGCTTTAAATGTATAAGAAATATTATCTAATACTTTTATATTTTCATAAATTTTGCTTATATTTTTAACTTCAATATCTATATTCATAATTTAATATCACTCGTTATTTTTTTAACAGTAAAAACAACTACTTTCCAAATTCTCTAAAAATAATATCTTTTATAATACGCATTATAACTAAAAATATTTTTTCTGCTAAAAAGCTTACAACTACAACTGTAATACTCCAAGCAAAAAGCTGTGCTGTCATAAGATAGAGCTTAGAATAATACATCTGCGTTCCTATAGAGTTTTTAGAAAGTCCTATTACTTCTGCTGATATGCCAGCTTTCCAACACATTCCTATAGCCACCTTAAGACTGCTTACAATGTACGGATACACCTGTGGTATATAAATATATTTAAGTGTTTTTATTTTACTCATTCTAAATATATGTGACATCTGTATAAGCTTTATATCAACTTGTGCAATTCCGCTTAATAACCCCGAATAAATCATTGGCAAAGTTATAATAAATGATATTACTATAGAAACATTTTGCGAACCTGCCCATATTAATACAAGTATTATAAATGATGTTACAGGTATTGTCTTAAGCAACTGCATTACAGGTTCTAAAAAAGCTTTTATTATTTTAAATCTGCCTGCTAATGTTGCCGTTATTATTCCTACTACAAATGCCATCAAAAACCCTATACTTATTCTTAACCCGCTTGACAATATAATCCTATAATAATCTTTTGTTCCTATAAGCTCTAATAATGCTTTTAATACATCTGTAACTGATGGAAATATAAACGACACTCCAATTACATTTGCTAACAATTGCCATATAACAAGCCAAATAAATATAATTATAAGCTTTTTAGCAACTTTAAAAAAATACTTAGACGACATTTGCAAGCTCCCTTGCAACTCCATACATAAGTCCTACTTCTTCATCAGACCACTTATGACCAATATTTCCAAAAATATCACACTGAACTATAACTTCTTGCTCATCGTTACTTATGAACTTAAGTTGTAAAAATGAACAAATATTATTTCGCCTTAAATCAGAATACGCTTCTGGATAGTCAACAACAAGTGTCATAATGTTACTCATTTTGTTAGTATCATTCATATCAAAATAACGACTGTATGACTTACTTCTTACATAATCTGCTGGTTCTGGTTGTACATTGTATTCGCCAAATGTCTTTACACATTCCATGTTTGACCCTTTAAATATACTTATTCCATCAATACTAGCTTCTCTTAAAAAATACTTTACAACAGTATCTACTTCATTAGAACTCTCACAAGCTCTCAAATTATCTATAGTATCACACATAAGTATAGCTCTATCTACCGGCTTCATTTTTGTTATCTTATAATTACTTTTAATTTGGTTAATTGTCATATTCATAACATCGCCATAAAGCTCTTTGTTATAAACAACACAAATATCCTTTCCCTTTTCTTTTGCTATATAAAGAGCTGAGTCAGCAAGCTTAAAAAGCTTCTCATAATCCATCTCATCATCAGGATACTTTGCAACACCTATTGAAGTTGAAAATTCATAACCTGTGTTTTCATCAGCAAACTGCTTTTTTACTCTCATTCTAAGTGTATCTAAGAGTGTCCTTACTTCTTCTGCATTATGAATATCTTCAAGCATTATCGCAAATTCATCGCCACCAATTCGACCTGCTATTCCTCTACCCTCCGCAAAATCCTTAATACTTGCTGCAAATTTTGCAATAACCTCATCTCCAAAAAGATGTCCGTATGTATCATTAACATTTTTAAAATCATCAATATCAAGGATTGCAAGATACAATGTTTTATCTTGTTCTTCCTTTGCTGACTCTATCATATTTTGCATTTCTTTAGCTGTTGCCTTTTTATTAAGAAGACCTGTTGCTGCATCTTTATCAAATTCTGCTACATTATACATAACATTAGTAATTGTATTCATTCTATTGTTATGCTCTTTTATTATACCAACTGTAATTACTCTTTCTGCACCACTTGTTATAGTTTCGCCAATAAATGTCAATAAATCTTCTCTTTCCCCATGTGACATAAGTGATGTTCTTAATGTAACTTGAAATTTTTCTGAACCATATTTCATATTTTTACAAAGCAGTTCAAAATAATCTCTTTGTGTATTATCTATATATCCCTTATTAATAACTAATTGTTTCCATTCTTCAAGATATTCTTTTTCTATTATCTCAGATTTGTCATTTCGATAATAATATATAGTAATCATTCCTGATTTATAGTCATATTCAAATACTTTTTCATCTATAATATTTAAAATAGAACGGTACTTCGTAACTCTTTTAAGGTACAAATCAAATCTATTACTTATAACAACAATATCCTGCATTTGAAGATTATATATCTTCAACCCAGTTTTTGATAATATATTACCCTGATTATAAATAATGTACCATCTATATTCGTCATCTTTATCTTTTATCCTTACGACTACACTATAGTTATGCACATCTTTTACAAGAAATTGTTTAAAATTATCAAGGTCATCTTTATATAGCAACTTGTCAAATCGGTCTAAAGCCTTTTCTTCCATAATGCGAAAAAAATGTTCATCACCCATAACTATTCCATAATTTTCATCAATTGAAAAATTACATTCAATAATTGTTTTTCCCATTTCTCCCATAATACCTCGTTTCTAAAGTCAATTCGATATTTTTCTCCCCATTACTCTCACTTATTGCTTCACACAATAAAAGTGAAAGACTTACCTGATAGTATTAAAAAATGGTCAGAAACCATAAAGACCTACATGACCTTTACAGTTCTGACCATTTCGCTCATTTATGTATACTTAGACTATCAATCTGACCAAAACACTAATATAGCTATTACTTTTTTCTAACTTTTACCAGACTAATCATCTTATTTTCTACACTAAGAACTTGAAAAATATACCCTTCACATTCGGTTTCAAATTGTTCGTTATCTTCGGGTATCTTGCCTAGCTTATATATAAGATATCCATTAATTGTATCAATGTCTTCACAGTCAAACTTAATATCCAATATATCTTCTATTTCTTCTAATGTTGTCTGACCTTTTATAATATATGTTCCATCTGGCTGTTTGCTTATCAGTTCTTGCTCATCATCATATTCATCGAGAATATTCCCAACAATCTCTTCAAGAATATCTTCCATAGTAACAATACCTGTTGTCTGACCATATTCGTCTACAACTATTGCTATATGTACTTTTTCTGCCTGCATTTCCTTAAATAAAACACTGATATTTCTTGTTTCTGGTATACAATACGCTTCAAAAAGAACTTGCTCCTTTATCTCAAGGAGCTTCTTGCTTCTCATACTCTCATCAACGTATACCTTTAATAAATCTCTTATATGAAGAATACCAATTACATTATCTATACTATCCTCATACACTGGATACCTTGAAAAATTCTCATCTAATATAAATTGAAATGCTTCTTCAACTGTAACATTACAATTAATTGCCACAATGCTTTTTCTATGAGTCATAATATCATGAGCCTGCTTTTCTCCAAACTCAAAAATGTTATTAATCATCTCCGCTTCGTTTTCTTTTAAAACTCCGCTCTCATGGCCTTCATTTACCATATCAATGATTTCTTCTTCAGTAACCTTATCCGACTTTACTTTTTTAAGAAATGCTTTCTTCAAATTAGAAAATAACCCTTGATTTGTTTCCGCGGGATATCCATCGCTCATATCATATTGTCCTTTCATCTTCAAATAAATATATAAACTGTTTGTATATAATCAACAAAAAACAGTTGTAGTATTTCTATAAATATATCATATTGTCAATATATCGTCAATTTTTTCTTTAAAGTTATAGCTTCTCTTGTTCCTGCATTTCAAGACTTACAAGCAGAGCATGGTTTACTTGATTTATAATATCTTTGTCAAGGTGACATACTTTATCTTTTAGGCGTTTTTTGTCAATAGTTCTTAATTGCTCAAGAAGTATTACAGAGTCTTTTACAATATTACACTTCATTGAGTCTATCTCAACATGGGTCGGAAGCTTTGCTTTATTCATCTTAGATGTTATAGCAGCGCATATCACTGTTGGACTGTGTTTATTACCTGTATCATTTTGTATTATTAACACTGGTCTTATGCCCCCTTGTTCAGAGCCTACGACTGGTCTTAAATCTGCGTAAAATATATCTCCTCTTTTAATTACCAATTTATTCACACTCCCCAAAGCTCATTATTGGACTGATACTCTTAATATTTTGATATCAGTTTTACTATTAATTAACCTGTATACTTATATATATGTACTTACAGGTATTTACAACTCTTTATTCGTAGTATCTCCAGCTTGCGGACGTGTATTCATTTTCATCTAAATATTTAGATATTTTTTAATTTCCAATTTTCGTGAAAATAATCGTGACTTCCAATATACTGACCATTATAATAATAATTTCTTGGTATTCTCTTGCCTAAATCACATACAAATTCATAGTTAAATGTACCTGCAAGGTCAGCAATTTCTTCTATAGAGATATAATTATCTTTATCATGTCCTATAAGTGTTACTATATCTCCACGTTTTACATTATCTATATCTGTTACATCAACCATCATTTGGTCCATACAGACTCTGCCTACTATATTAGCCTTTTTACCAGCTACAAGCACATATCCTTTAGACGATAATGCTCTTGGATATCCGTCACCATATCCTACTGATACTGTAGCTATCTTTGTTTTTTTAGTTGTAGTATAAGTTCCACCATAACTAATTTTTTGTCCTGCCTCTAATTCCTTAACCATTGTTATATGACTCTTTAATTCAATGGCTGGTGATAACTTTACTTTTGATTTGTCTACTTCTTCTGATGGATACATTCCATACATTGCAATTCCAAGTCGTACCATATCAAGATTAACTTGTGGCATATCTATTATTGCAGCACTATTAGAACAATGTCTTGTTTCAAATGTTATACCCTCAGCTTCAAGTTCATCTAAGAATTTTTTAAACTTATTAAATTGAGCTTCAGCCGATGTTTTATCTTTTTCGTCTGATGCTGCAAAATGTGTAAAAATTCCTCTAGCATTAATGTTTTTAAGTTTTTTTATCTGCCTTACGATTTCTTTTCCACTCTCATCAGGTTCAAGACCAATTCTTCTCATTCCTGTATCAACTTTAATATTGCAAAGTGCTTTTTTACCTAACCTTTGAGCGACTTCATCAAGCTCTTTGGCAGTTTCTATATCGAATACTGTAGCATCTATTTCATGCTTTACAAGTTCTTCGTACTCATCGGGATTGACATATCCTAATATTAATATTTGCTTATCAATTCCATTTTCTCTAAGATTAACAGCTTCATCAAGAGTAGCAACAGCATATCCATTTACTAAATCATAAACGGCTTTTGATACTGCTATATCTCCATGTCCATATCCATCTGCCTTTACTACTGCTAATGCCTTAGTACCTTCCTTTGTAAGATTTTTTAATGCCTTTACATTTTCTACAATTGCATCAAGATTTATGTCTGCGTATACTCTGTAATATTTTTTCATAACATTCTCCATTCCCATATTTATAAGTCAAGTATGTATTCCACCACTTATTATCTTTTACAATATAAATGTTATACTTACTTGGTAGTATTAAATTGTTGTGTACTCCAATAATTTATCTATAGTCAATACAATTTGAACCGCAACGTCATAATTATACGACAATTCAAACACGCTATCAAGTACTCTAATACTAAGTTTTTGTATTTGGCACTATTAGTTTTTTGAAAGATATCATTATTATATAAAACATTCACACACCAGTGAAAGTACAGTCATCTATATTTGTATGCCATTATCGAACAAGTATGTTCGCTACTGTCATACAAATATAGATAATTGTTCTTTAAATGGTGCATTCATTATTTCATATAATAATGATATCTTACGAAAGTGTAGTGTAATACTAAATAAGAAAACTTAATACCATATAATTGTTAAATTTTAATATACTATCTATAGTCTTTGAATACTTGTGGAATTGCTTCTGCTATATCCATTGCTTTCATGCTTGTTTCACCATATATACTCTTTGCAAAATCACCAGCTTTTCCATGTATATATACGCCAAGCGCAACTGCTTTTACAAGAGAATAAGAAACACCACCATCATTTATAAGCCCTGCTATAACTCCCGTTAATACATCACCAGAACCACCTGTTGCCATGCCTGCATTTCCTGATGTGTTAATATACACCTCATCACCATCTGTAACTATAGTTCTTGCGTCTTTAAGTACACAAATAATACCATATTCCTTAGAAACTTCCTTAGCACAATCAACTGGGTCACTTTTAATTTTATCAATTGTCTTTTTTGTAAGCCTTGCCATTTCTCCTATATGAGGTGTAATAATTACATTTGTCCTTTTATTTTCAATTTCCGTACGTTTTATGTAATCTCTTAATTTAGCTTTTAAATTTTCATCAGAAGCAATAATATTTAATGCGTCAGCATCTATTATAAAAGGCTTTGATTGTGTGTTTATTATTTTATCTATTACACATTCTACTATCTGAACTGCTCTTTTTGAAGTTGAAAGTCCCGGCCCTATTATTACACAAGACGACCAATCTATAGAACTTTCTATATCTTTTGCAAGTTGCGCATATTCAAGCGCATCGTGTTCATTTTCGTTATTATAACACTCTATAATTGCTTCTGGCACATGCGACAATATAAGATTTCTATTATTAGAATGTGTGAATACTTTAACAAGTCCACTTCCACTCCTATATGAAGCAAGTGCCACCATACACGCCGCACCGCCCATATTTTCTGAACCTGCTATTATAAATGTCTTTCCAAATGTTCCTTTATTTCCATGAATATCTCTTTGTGGCAGTTCTAACACATCTTGATTAGTAATCTTTCTTGCTGACACGCCCGTATGTTTGTATGCTTCTTTTGCAAAACCTATATTACTTACATATACATTTCCTACATAATCTGCACCCGGATACAACACAATTCCAACCTTATTGTAGCCAAAGGTTACTGTAATATCTGCTTTTACTGCACAATTCATTATATGACCATTAGAAGCATTTACACCTGACGGAATATCAACTGCAACCACAACATTCTCATCATTTTTGAACGCATTAATTTCTTCAATTATCTGTTTATATCCACCTTCAATATCCCTTGAAAGTCCAATTCCAAATATAGCATCTACTATTACATTATATTCATCAAAAACTGCGTTGTTTCTTACTTGTATATCAAGATTTCGTGCGATTTCAAGTTGTAGCTCATACTCATCCGTACCCCTTTTATTCTCATCCCCAACAGTTAATATATCACACTTAATATCTCTTTCATTTAACTGTCTTGCAACAGCAATTCCATCTGCGCCATTATTGCCATGGCCACATACACAAAGTACTTTAAGTTTATCACTTTCTATTTTTTTATCTTGAGTATAAGAAATAATTCTTTCTGTTACAGATAATGCCGCTCTTTCCATTAACACTAATGACGGAATTTTTTTTAATTGTATAGAAAATGTATCAACTTCTTTTGTCTGTCTTGCATTAAGTAAATACTCCATAATAACCTACCTCCAATAAATACTCTATAATCACACTATATAATATAAAGTTTTGTTCCCCTATAGTCTTTATTAATTAGAAAAAAGGGCTATCTCATTAAGAAAATTTATACAAAATAATAATTTCATATTCTGTATAAATTTTCATTAATGCGACAACCCAATTAATTATTCTTCATAATATTCCTCTGTACCGTCATTAATTCTATCCATTTTACCCATAAGCTCTGTGCCAAATATAGCGTGCATTCCACTGTACAGATTATCGTTAATTTCTTCTTTATCTTGTCTTATAAGAAGATTTTTCTTTAACATTACTCTTGTCTTTTCTATCCATTCATCAAGAACAGCAAGCTCTTTGTCATTCTTATTAATAGTTTCATAACACACTTTAACAGTTTCAAGCATTAACTTCTGATTAGCTCTTTGAAGTTGTGTAGGAACATCCTCTGCCTTTCCTCTTAGCTCGTCAAGTTTGTCTTTGGCTTCAAATATAAGTCTTTTGCTTTGCTGCATTCTTTTCTTATGCTTCTTTTCGTCAGCCTCATCCATATTCTGTACAATACCATTCATAAGCTGACCCTTTAGTTGTTCAATGCCTTTAATGTCATCCAATACTTGTCCTTGTTTTTTTAACAATTCATTAACTCGTCTTTCCCAGTAACGTATCTCATCTGTTTTAATATGCTCTGGCATTAGTTGATACCATCTCTGGTCTAATGTCAATATTGGAAGATTTTTAAATGTTCTAGAATTTTTTAGAGCTTTGAACGTAATTTCTGACATATATTTTCTCCTTGCTTTTTTCCAAATGTGATAAAAGCCTGACTTTTGGCACTAAAGGTCTGTTAATAACTTTTATTCTTCTTTATTACGGCTTGCAATACTATAAGATAATCTCATAAGACTTTCTGACAAATGTACATTTTCTACAATAACATCATCTGATAGATTAAGGTCTGTATGTGCAAAATTCCAAATTGCCTTAATACCTGCGTCAGCTACAATTTTTGCAACTTCTTTTGCTGCTCTTTTTGGTATAGTAAGTGCTACTATCTCAATGTCATTTTCTTTAATAAAATCAGTGACCTTATCAAGCATTTGAACTTTAAGTCCTCTTATTTCCTTACCTTCAAGATCTGGATTATTATCAAAGATACCTTTAATAACAAAGCCTCTCTTTTCAAAGTCTCCATAATTGATTATAGCCTGACCAAGATTACCAGTACCTATTATAATCATTTTATGTTCTCTATCTATTCCAAGTATTTTAGCTATCTCGTCATAAAGGTACTTAACATTATAACCATAACCTTGCTGACCAAAGCCACCAAAGTTATTAAGGTCTTGTCTTATCTGTGAAGCTGTAACCTTCATCTTTGCGCTTAATTCTTTTGATGATATTCTTTGAACATCACTTTCTATAAGTTCTCCTAAATATCTATAATATCTAGGTAATCTTCTTATTACTGCTGAAGATATCTTCTTTTCTCCGTCCATTATACATTACCTCATTTCCAACGCACATCGTTAAATATTGTTAATTATATATCATTAATAAGAAATTGTCAAAATTTTATTTTTTTAGTTCTACCATTCCCGTTATTCACACTTATACTTATAACATTTCAATAAACTTTCGGGAGATAGCAGTAGTATATAAATGATAAATGCACCATTAAAAGAACAATTAACTGTATTTGTATGCCTACAGCGAACATATTTGTTCGATGATGGCATACAAATATTGTGAATTGTACTTTTACTGGTGTGTGTTTATTTATATACTACTGCTATCTTGCACAGCCTTTTTGTTATAAATTAGCCTAATATCTTCTTAGCAATGTCAACAGATTCTTTTGCGTCTTTTGCGTAGAAATCGGCGTGTATTTCTTTTGCATATTCAGGAGTAAGAACCGCTCCACCAACAAATATCTTACAATCAAGATTATTTTCATGGATAAGCTCAATAGTTTCCTTCATTGATACAAGTGTTGTTGTCATAAGAGCAGAAAGACCTACAAGTTTTGCATTATGCTCTTTAATTGCATCAACCACAGCTTGATATTCAACATCTTTTCCTAAGTCAATTACATCATAGCCATAATTTTCAAGAAGTACTTTAACAATATTCTTTCCAATGTCATGCACATCACCCTTAACGGTTGCCATAACAATCTTACCCTTACTTTCAGGCTTTTTATCACTAAGCACCATAGCTTTTCTTATTTCTTCAAATGCCGCCTGTGCAACTGCTGCTGACATAATAAGCTGTGGAAGGAAAATTGTTCCTTTCTCAAAATCAACACCAATCTTGTCAAGCGCAGGAATAAGTATGTTATTAACTATCTCCATTGAGTCTGTTGTTTCAAGCATTTGCTTAGTAAGCTGCGCTCCTTCACTCTTAAGTCCATTAAGAACAGCTTGATATAAAGGATTAGCACTCATAGGGTCATCTGAATTTTCCCCTTGATTATTAACTTGTGCTTCTGTCACAGCTTTTGTATTAGCCGCTGGATTAATCTTTGTAACCTTTGGCATATTAGCATAAGCCTTAATAAAATCTACAGAATTCTTATCAATGTTAGCAAGAAGCTTGTAGGCTCTTACCGCACCTGTCATTTCTTCGATATTAGGGTTAATGATAGGCAAGTCAAGTCCATTTGTAAGTGCCATTGTAAGGAAAATGTGATTTACAAGGACTCTGTTTGGAAGCCCAAATGAAATATTTGATACTCCAAGAACTGTCTTTAAACCTAATTCAGTCTTTACTCTGTGAAGTGCGTTGAGTGTTTCCATAACGCCCTCCTGCTCTGCGGAAGCTGTAAGCGTAAGACAATCTATGTAAATATCTTCTTTTGGAATACCAATTGCCATTGCTCTGTTCATAATCTTTTCAGCAATCTTAAATCTATCTTCGGCTTTAGGTGGAATACCATCTTTATCAAGTGCAAGACCAACTACTGCTGCACCATATTTCTTAACAAGTGGTAACACATTGTTAAGTGACTCCTCCTCACCATTTACTGAATTAACTATTGGCTTACCATTATACACTCTTAAAGCTGCGTCAAGTACTTCTGGAATTGTAGAGTCTATCTGTAATGGAACGTCTACTATAGCTTGAAGTGCCTTAATTGTATCTATCATCATATCCTTTTCATCAATACCCGGAAGTCCAACATTGACATCAAGAATATCTGCACCTGCGTTAATCTGCTCCAATGCTTGATTTAATATGTAATCTATATCATGTCTTAAAAGTGCTTCTTTAAAAAGCTTCTTTCCTGTAGGATTAATTCTCTCGCCAATTATTCTAGGCTCTGTTATATCTACTGTACTTGTAGCTGAACATACTGCCGCTGGAATATCCTTTTCTTTTTCAAAGCCTGCGTTTCCATTTTCTTTAAGCATTGTTGCAAGCTCTTTAATAAATTCTGGATTACTTCCACAACAACCACCAAAACACTTAATTCCATACTTTCTTAAGTCCTTCATCATATCAGCAAATTCTGACGCAGTTACATTGTATTCGTTTGTCTTAGGGTCGGGAAGTCCCGCATTAGGCTTTACAACGATAGGAAGTCTTGTCCATTTACTAAGTGTTGCAATAACTGGCTCTAATTCTTTTGGGCCAAGTGAACAATTTACACCAAGCGCATCAACACCAAGTCCACTCAAGGTAAGTGCCATAGATGGAATTGAACAGCCTGTAAATGTTCTTTGGTTCATTTCAAATGTCATTGTAGTAATAATAGGCAGGTCAGAATTTTCCTTTGCCGCAAGAACTGCTGCCTTACATTCAAGCAAGTCTGTCATTGTTTCAAATACAATAAGGTCTGCATCTTTTCCAGCTAATATTATCTCTTTATAAATGTCATAAGCATCTTCAAACTTAAGAACACCTGTTGGCTCTAAAAGTTGTCCAATAGGTCCAATATCAAGTGCAACATAAGCGTCAGGATTAACATTTTCACAAGCTTGTCTTGCATTCTTAATAGCCGCTTCAACTAATTCTTTTACTGTATAACCACTTCCATCTAACTTATAACTGTTAGCACCAAATGTATTGGCATACACAACATCTGAACCAGCCTTCAAATACTTTTCATGGATTTCTACTAAAAGCTCAGGTCTTGTTATACTTAAAACTTCTGGAATTTCTCCCATCTTAAGTCCTGCCGCTTGAAGCATTGTTCCCATCGCTCCATCTAATATAACGTAATCTTTCTTTAACTGTTCTCTAAAATCTTTAGCCATTGCAATGTCCGCCTCTCTGTCTAAATTGACATTTTTTACTCATACTGCAAGTCTGACAACCCCTTGCCTGTCCTTTAATCTCATGCTCTGACAAACCTATTATTGCTGTAACTGATTTTGTAGGTATTAACATTGAAGATGAATTAACACCAAGCCCTATAATCTTTGAAGCATTAAGAACTCGTAAGAAATCAGCTTGTAACTCGATTGGCAAATCTCCATATCCTAAACCAAATCTAAACGTCTGGTACATATCCGGATATTCTTCTTTTATTACCTGTTCTGCCCTATTACACGCCTGTTCAACTGCCGCACTTGCCATACTGTCTATAACAACTGCCTGTGCTATATCTTTAACTTTTGCTATACGAATAAGTCTGTCTATTCCCTCTGATATTGTAACTGCCATAAATACAGCCTTGTCACAATCTTTCAGATGTTTTTTTATAGAATTACCTTTCAGTTTTATATTGGTATTTTTTACTATTATTTTATCTGGTTCTTGCTCTTTGTCAATATCAAACACCTTGTATACAAATCTTGCTCTTGCACACTCAAGCACTTGCTTCTCACATTCATCAAGCAACTTCATCATATTTTCATCTGGTTTTGAATTGCCATATCCTAAATATCGTATAACTTCATCTTTATCTATATCCGAAAGTTCAAGCTGTGTTCTTACGTCATTCATAATTTTCTCCAATCTATCCCCTACTTAATTTAGAAAGCAAGTGACTTAATTTATAGTATATAATTATCTTAATTGGAATATATGTTTTTTATTATCTTCTCTTATGTTTTTTCTTTTTTCTTGTTCCAGAAGCTTTTTCTATATTAATTGTTCTACCTTTAATTTTAGCATTTTCCATGGCCTTAAGAACTTTTTCTGCGTGTTTTGCTGGAACTTCTACAAATGTATAATTATCTAACATATCAATAGCTCCAACAAGTTTACCTGGCATACCAGACTCTCCTGCTATTGCTCCTAAGATATTGGCAGGCTTAACTTTGTCCTTTTTACCTATGTTTATAAACAATCTTACCATTCTTGACTCATCATTGTCTATATCATAATGAATTTCTTCTACATCATCATCCCTGTCAAGGCTTTCACCTATCATCATCTTTAAAAGTGCTGCTGCCATATCCATTGCTGTGTAATCTTCTTGATTAACATGATTTTCAACCATTTCAATCATATCTGAAAGACCACCTGCATTAATTGTTTCTTTGATATTCTCAAACATAACATCAAGCTTTGTATTCTTTACATCGTCAAGTGATGGAATTGGTCTTGCCTTTATCTTAGTCTTGCAGTAATGCTCTATATCTTTTAACTTATATACTTCTTTTCCAGAAATAAATGAAAGCGCAAGCCCTTCTTTTCCAGCTCGTCCTGTTCTACCTATTCTATGAACGTAATATTCTTCATCCTGTGGTAAATCATAGTTAAATACAACATCTACATTGCTTACATCTATTCCTCTTGCAGCTACATCTGTAGCAATAAGTATTTCTGTCTTTCCATCTCTAAAGTCATTCATAACTCTATCTCGTTGAGCCTGCTTCATATCGCCATGTATTCCATCAGCAAAATATCCCCTGCCTTTAAGCTCTGATATAAGTTCATCAACTCTTTTCTTTGTATTACAAAATACTACTGAAAGTCTAGGATTGTATATATCTATAAGACGACATAACACTTCGTTTTTATTTTTTGGTCGTACTTCATAATAATACTGCTCAATATTTTCAACTGTAAGTTCTTTTCTTACTACTTTTACAACTTCTGCGTTGTTTTGGAACTTCTTTGCAATATCCATAATAGCTTTTGGCATTGTAGCTGAGAATAATACAGTCTGTCTATCTTCTGGTGTATCTGTAAGAATTGTTTCCATATCTTCTCTAAAGCCCATATCTAACATTTCATCAGCTTCGTCTAAGATTACCATTGATACATTGTCAAACTTAACTGTCTTTCTCCTCATGTGGTCCATAACTCTGCCAGGTGTACCAACTACTATTTGAACTCCTGTCTTTAATGACTTTATCTGTCTTACAATTTCTTGACCACCGTATACTGGAAGTACTTTTATATCGCTCATGTATTTCGCAAGTTTTCTTATTTCTTCTGCAACTTGTACTGCAAGTTCTCTTGTTGGACAAAGTACGATTGCTTGTACTTTTTTAATTGATGGGTCTATTTTTTGAAGCATTGGTATTGAATATGCTGCTGTCTTTCCTGTACCAGTCTGTGCCTGTCCTACAATATCTTTCCCTTCAAGCACTACTGGAATTGCCTTTGACTGAATAGGAGAAGCTTCTTCAAATCCCATATCTTCTACTGCTCTTAATATTCTTTCGTCTATTTGTAACTCTTCAAATTTCATAAATATTTTTTTCTCTTTCCTTAATTAATATATTACTGTGTAACTTATTAAGTTTACATTATAATTTGTGTAAAGTCAAAGTTTTATTTTTTGACATTCCTACCATTTCCATTTATAATTAAAATAATAAACTATATCACTTAGAACTTAATGTGATTTAAGAAAATTCAATAAAAAACGAAAGGCAGTAATACACTTATGATTTTATCTTGTAATAATATAAGCAAATCATTTGGAACTGATATTATATTATCTAATTGTTCCTTTAATATAGAAAACCATGAAAAAGCCGCTATTGTTGGTCCTAATGGGGCTGGTAAGTCTACTCTGTTAAAGATTATTGTAGGCGAACTTCCTTCTGATACTGGCGTTGTTACTCTTGCAAAAGATACTACTTTAGGATACCTTGCACAACACCAAAACTTAACATCAGAAAATACCATTTACGATGAACTTCTCACCGTAAAGCAAGATATCATAGACATGGAAAATAAAATTCGCAGTATGGAAGCTGATATGAATAATTTAACTGGTGAAGCTCTTGAAAATCTGCTTAATCAGTACACAAGACTCAACCATGAATTTGAATTAAAAAATGGTTATGCTTATAAAAGCGAAATATACGGTGTGTTAAAGGGCTTAGGTTTTACCGAAGAAGATTTTTCACTATGCGTCAATACTTTATCGGGTGGACAAAAGACTCGTGTTGCATTGGGCAAGCTTCTTCTTTCTAAACCCGACATTATTCTTCTTGATGAACCTACTAACCATCTTGATATGGAAGCTATCAGATGGCTTGAAAATTATCTTTTAACTTACAACGGAAGTGTAATTATAGTTGCACATGATAGATATTTCCTTGACAAAATAGTATCAAAGGTTATAGAAATCGAACGAGGAAAAACAACTGTATTTTCTGGTAATTACACAGCTTATGCTGAAAAAAAGAAAATTCTTCGCAATATGCAGTTAAAAGAATATCTAAATCAGCAAAGAAATATAAAACATCAAGAAGAAGTTATTACAAAGTTAAAACAGTTCAACAGAGAAAAATCTATTAAACGTGCTGAAAGCCGAGAAAAAATGCTTAATAAGATTGAACTTGTTGAAAAACCTGAAGAATTAAACGACAAAATGAACATAACACTTAATCCAAAGGTTGTAAGTGGCAATGATGTTCTTCATGTTGAAGGGCTGTCAAAGAGTTTTGATGATAATATGCTATTTTCTGATATATCATTTGATATAAAGAAGGGTGAACGTATCGCTATTATAGGTAATAACGGAACTGGTAAGACTACTATGTTAAAGATTATTAATGGAATTATTCCTGCTGACAGCGGTAAAATAACACTAGGCTCTAAGGTAACTATCGGTTATTACGACCAGGAGCAACAAGTTTTAGACCCAGATAAGACTTTATTTGAAGAAATTCAAGATGCTTATCCAGACCTTAACAATACTCAAATTCGTAACACGCTTGCAGCCTTTTTATTTACTAATGACGATGTATTCAAATACATTCGTGACCTTAGCGGTGGTGAACGTGGTAGAGTATCGCTCGCAAAGCTTATGCTTTCAAATGCTAATTTTCTTATACTTGATGAACCTACTAACCATCTTGATATGGTTTCAAAGGAAATTCTTGAAAATGCACTTAATAACTACACTGGTACTGTGCTTTACGTTTCACATGACCGTTATTTTATTAACACAACTGCAACAAGAATTATTGAGCTTACTAACCGTATGACTGTAAACTATATCGGTAACTATGATTACTACCTTGAAAAGAAAGATATCCTTACTGCTGCTGCGCTTAAAGAAAATGGTATTAATAATAATTTAGACAGTAATAGCTTATCAACTAATGCTAAAGATAATTTAAACTCTGCAAATGCTTCAACACCATCAACTGAAAACAACTCAAAAGCTGACTGGAAGCAATCAAGAGAACTTCAAAATAAGCTTAAAAAAATCAAAAATGAACTTAACAAAGTTGAAGCTAGAATTAATGAAATTGAAGACCGAATAAGTGTTATTGATGAGGAGTCAGCACTTCCAGAAGTATGTTCAGACACAGCAAAACTTCTTGAACTTCACAAAGAACACGTTGCTCTTTCAGAAGAACTTGACACATTATATGAAAAATGGGAGGAATTATCAGAAGAACTTAACAATATAAAATAATTAATTTGAGAAATTTACTTTATGAGTTGCTCAAATTACTAAAACAACCGCCGAGTTCTTGTGAAACACAGACTTTGGCTTGTTATTTTCATAAATAAATATCACTCTCTGCAAGATTTTGCAATCCTGCTGTAGATATTCACTTAATTTTTTATTAAAATACAGAATGAGGTTTTTACAAATGGAAATTGAAAGAAAATTTTTAGTTAAAACAATTCCTGACAATTTGTCAGAATACAAATGTAGAATTATTGAACAAGCTTATCTTTGCACAGAGCCTGTTGTTCGTGTAAGAAAAGATAATGATGAATATTACCTTACTTATAAAGGTCGTGGACTTATGGCAAGAGAAGAATATAATCTTCCCCTTACTAATGAATCATATCAACATCTTCTTGCAAAAGCTGATGGAAATATTATAACTAAAAAACGTTATGAAATTCCAGATGGAACAGGCAAAACTATCGAACTTGATATATTTGAAGGTGTATTTTCTGGCACTGTTGTTGCCGAGGTCGAATTTGAAACTATTGAAGAAGCTAATTCTTATACTGCTCCTTCTTGGTTTGGAAAAGATGTCACTAATGATACAGCTTATCACAACAGCAATATGAGCAAAAAGGAATTTTAATATGTTTAATAATTACTTTTCATCAGAAAGATTTAAGGAACATAAGATACGACTTAAAATGTCATTTTTAGCTTTAATTAAGTGGACTCTTTGTTCTTGCTTAATTGGTATATTTTTAGGGCTTATTGGGGCTGGTTTTTATAAAGCTCTTAGCTTTGTAACTTCTTTTAGAGAAGCTAACCCAAATATCCTATTTTTACTGCCTTTATCAGGTATTATTATTGTATTTATGTACAACCTAGCTGGCAAATCTGCTTCAAGTGGAACTAATCTTGTTATATCAGCAATACAATCTAACGAAGAAGTTCCTGCACGAGTTGCTCCACTTATTATTATTTCAACTATTATCACTCACCTTTTTGGTGGTTCTGCCGGTAGAGAAGGTGCAGCATTACAAGTAGGTGGTTCAATTGGTAACTTTTTAGCTAAGGTACTTCATTTTGATGATAAAGACACACGAATTATGATAATGTGCGGAATGAGTGCTTGTTTTTCTGCCCTTTTTGGAACTCCTATTGCCGCCGCAATATTTTCAATGGAAGTAATAAGTGTTGGTGTTATGTATTACGCAGCCCTTGTTCCATGTGTACTTTCATCATTTATAGCAGAAGGTATTTCTAATTATTTCGGTATACCAAATACTGCTTTTGTTGTTGACTATGTTCCTATATTGTCTATTGATACAGGCTTTAAAACTATAGTTATATCACTTTTATTTGCTATTGCTAGTGTTCTTTTATGTGTTGCCTTACATAAATCATCGAAAATATATAACTATCTTTTTAAAAATACCTATGTAAGAATTGTTGTAGCCGGACTTCTTGTTATATGTCTTCGTTACATTTTTAACACTACTGATTATCTTGGTGCTGGTGCTCCAATTATAGCTTCTAGTTTTACTACTCGTAGTGCGTGGTATGTATTTCTTTTAAAAATATTATTTACTGCCGTAACTCTTGGTGGTGGCTTTAAGGGTGGTGAAATAGTACCTACTTTATTTGTAGGTGCTACACTTGGAAGTTTTCTCTCTGCTATATTCGGACTTCCAATCGGACTTTGTGCTGCTTGTGGCATGGTTAGTGTATTTTGTGGAGTAACTAACTGCCCTATAACTTCCTTTATATTAGCCGTAGAAATGTTTGGAACTGAACCATTAAAGTATTGTACTATTGCTATTGCATTGAGTTACTTGTTATCTGGATATTATAGCCTTTATAATAGTCAGAAGATTGTATATTCTAAATATAAGACTACTTATATTAATAGAAAGTCAATTTAATATTTTATTTTTTGTTTAAATAAAAGAAAGTAGGTAGAATAATTTTTCTACCTACTTTTTTTGCACTAATATCAATATTTTGATACATCTTATGTTGTTGTTTAACTGACGGCATACAGCAAGGTAAAAAGGTATTGTCAAGGTTTCAATACATCTTATGTTGTTGTTTAACGTAATGTGCAACATAAATTATAACTCACGAAACTGTTTCAATACATCTTATGTTGTTGTTTAACTGCAATGTCTAATGTGAAAGCAATTAGTGGTGCTAGGTTTCAATACATCTTATGTTGTTGTTTAACTATTCTCCAACAACCAACTTAGTTAATTGTTTAAGCAGTTTCAATACATCTTATGTTGTTGTTTAACGTATTTATTAGTGCATCCGTATCTTCTGGTGCAGCGTTTCAATACATCTTATGTTGTTGTTTAACTATATAGAGCAGAATTTAGAATACGAGGTTAGAATAGTTTCAATACATCTTATGTTGTTGTTTAACCTGTGTGCGGTGCGTGCCTGCCTGTGCGTGCGTGTGTTTCAATACATCTTATGTTGTTGTTTAACCCACGTTTTTAAGCCATTCTTGAAAATTGACTTTCTTTCCATGCCCCTATTTTACACTATCTCTCCAAAAATTACCAGCCTTTTTTATCATTTCTATAATTCCCATTAAAAATCTGCCATTGTCTGCTTATTTACTAGCTTTGCACTACTTTATTTGCATTTTTTAGCTGGTAATTTTATTCATATTTTTATACACTTTATATAATATAATTTTTGTCAACAAAACAATCGCACTATGCTTTATACAACAATGGTATATGCACAGCGCGATTGTTTTACTCAAAATATTATTAATGCAATTTGTTATCTTTAATTGATACTGAACCTTAAAATATATGTTTTGAACTAATTAATTATTGCTAGGCTATTACTGGAGAAGTGAAAGAACACCCTGATTTGACTGGTTAGCCTGTGCAAGCATTGACTGACCTGCCTGCATAAGGATATTATTCTTGCTGTATTCAACCATTTCTTTAGCCATATCTGTATCTCTGATTCTTGATTCAGCAGATGTTGTATTCTCAGCTACGTTGTCAAGGTTAGAGATTGTATGTTCAAGACGGTTCTGAACTGCACCTAATGCTGAACGTTGTTTTGAAACTTTTGAAACTGCATCAGATATAGTATCAATAGCTCCTGTTGCCTGTAATGCTGTCTTTCCAGACACTTTAAGTCCTGTTAATCCTAATGAATCAGAACTCATAGAATCAATGTTAAGTGAAATTTTATTTGTTCCCTCAGAGTCAGCACCTACATGAAGACTTAAACTAACACTATCACTATATGTAAATGTTTTTGATGTTGACGTAACATCATTATCACCATCTTGAAGAGTTATAGCATTAATTCCCATTTCACTTGAATAAGCTGTTATAACTGCATTCATTGCTTTAAGTTCTTCTTCTTTTGCTTTATCTACTGTAATTTCACCAGCTCCTGCATTATTAGCCACAACTTTCTTTCCAGCCCATGTATCATTAGCTTTTATACCAGATGCAAAAGTATAAACTGTTTTACCAGCATTATCCATTTCTGTTGTTACTGTCAAAGTTGAACCACTTGCCATTGCTGCTTCTACAAGTGACATTTGTGGTTTATCAAATACTGTATTAGTAATCTTTGGTTTTGCACTATCCCCCTTTAACATATAAGTTTCATTAAACTTTGTAGCTTCTGAAACTCTATCTATTTCACTTATTAACTGGTCTACTTCATCTTGTACGTTTTGTCTATCATCTTCTGACATTGTTCCGTTTGAAGCCTGTACTGCAAGTTCGTTCATACGTTGCAACATTGAATGTACTTCTGTTAAAGCACCTTCTGCTGTCTGCACACATGAAATACCGTCTTGTGCATTTGTAGAAGCCTGTGTAAGACCTCTTATCTGCTTTCTCATTTTTTCTGAAATTGAAAGTCCTGCTGCATCATCAGCGGCTCTGTTAATTCTATAACCACTTGATAACTTCTCTGTTGATTTTGACTGTGCGCTTGATGTTGCTCCTAACATTCTGTTTGCGTTTAACGCTGACATATTGTGTTGTACTACCATGATTTTTACCTCCGTGTGATAACTTCAAGGAAACTCCGTTTCCTTTTTGATTTTGCCCTTAATTAGGGTTGTTAATAAAATGTAATAATTTTAAATAGTCTGACTATAATTAGATTGTTATTTTTATAACAGACATTTATTTATAATAAGTATTTCCCTACTTTGCATATTCCCGGGTTGTAAATAACAACAATATTTTTAATTCAAAAATTTATTTGACAGGGTATTTTAATATAATGCTGCATTTACTAATATGCTCACAAAGTTATACGTTATTATCTCTATTCTTACGCTTTTCTCTCATTAAAATGTCAACAATTTCTCTTTGAGCTTCTGGTGAAATCCCATTTTCTTTTTTATAAACTTTTGTCTGTTCACCTGCTTTTCTTGCTGAACTTCTAACAATATTGACTTCTCTTGGAGCTTCTATCAAAAGATGTATATTATTGGCTGAACCTCCTGAAAATATAACTTTGATATCTTTCCCAATGTCAATGTATTCCCCTGGTTTTAGAGTGAGTTTAAGCATAATCTTACCTCCTTGTTTTCTTTTGGCTCATTAAATGAATAATCTCAATCAATTTTTATAATTATTAATATTAAAAATATTGCCTACGCTTTATCATTATTTCTGTAAGTCTATTTTTAATTCTATAATTATTAAATTGTTTTAAATTTGCCAAAAACATCCTTTTTATATGGTGTTTTTCAAAATGCAACATTCTCTAACAAAATGTTGCATTTTTATTTTTTGGAAGCTTTTCCCTCTTGAAATTGCATTAATTTATCTGCAATAATCGTAAATACATATAAAAATATTACTTTCTATTACTGAAAGGTTATACAAACTAAAAACAAATATGCTTTGTTAAAGATTTTGTTATTACAACAAATCTACTTAAATAATGAAACTATACTGAAATATAAAATTTGAAATGAGGATATATATGATAACTGAACCTATTAAAGACAAAAAAGAACTTAAATCACTTATAAACTTTTACAATACAAAAAAGCCAAACTTACGCAACCACTGTCTTATCGTACTAGGTCTTAATACAGCTTTAAGAATAAGTGACATTTTAACTTTAAAATGGAATATGCTTTATGATTTTGGCAGAAAAAAATTTAAGAATAGAATTACTATAAACGAGAAAAAAACAGGCAAAACTAATATTATTCCTATAAATAAAAATTTGCTTATATGCTTACAAAAATTATTCTGTAAAATTAAACCACAAGCTAATGATTATTTGTTTACTAAACGAACTAACCGCTCACAACCAATTAATCGTACTCAAGCCTACCGAATTGTCAAAAAAGCAGCGAATGAATGTAATCTTACTGGCAATATAAGCTGTCATTCATTAAGGAAAACTTTCGGCTTCTTTGCTTGGAAACAAGGCACACAGCCTGCGCTATTAATGGCTATATACAACCATTCTTCTTATAATATTACAAAACGATATCTCGGAATTACACAACTTGAAAAAGATGCGATATATATGAATATACATTTTCTTAATTAGATTTATATTATTTAACTCTTTTATACTATTGCCTTTATAGAAATAAAAAATAAAATTTTTTAAAAATGGGGTTAAGTTATCCTTTAACTGTCCGATATAATAGGTGTACATAAAAATGCAACATTTTGTTAGAGAATGTTGCGTTTTGCTATTAATAATTGTTACTATATTTTTTTAGTTTTTCTCATGTTAAAAAAGGAAGCAAACTTATTTTCATTACAAGTTTGCTTCCTCTCTTTTTATATATTACAAATTTTTTCATATTCTAGTTGCAACATTTTTTCCAATCTGACTTTTAATCCCATAATATAAAAATAAAAAACGAAAGCAACAACATAAACGTATTGTCACTTTCGTTATTATTAAAAAATATTTTTCAATTATTTATTCTAATTGTTTAATACTACTACTGATTACAATAATTAAATAAACATCGACAAATTAATCTTCATCATCACTTTCTTCTTTAGCAAATCCCTGACGTTTTCTTGCCATTTCATCACTTTCAAGGTATTCATCATAAGTTGTAATCTTATCAATAAGTTGTCCACTCGGAACGATTTCCATAATACGGTTTGCTGTAGTCTGAATGAACTGGTGGTCGTGTGATGTAAATAATGATACACCCTTAAACTTAATAAGACCGTTGTTAAGTGCTGTAATAGACTCCATGTCAAGGTGGTTAGTAGGGTCATCAAATACTAATACATTTGCTCCCATAATCATCATCTTAGAAATAAGACATCTAACCTTTTCTCCACCTGAAAGCACCTTAACCTTCTTAACACCGTCATCACCAGCGAATAACATTCTTCCTAAGAAGCCTCTTACATAAGTTGGGTCTGGATCTGGTGAGTACTGTGTAAGCCATTCAACAATTGTATCATCACAGTTAAATTCAGCGGCACTGTCCTTAGGGAAATATGCTGTAGAAGTTGTAATACCCCACTTAAATGTTCCCTCATCAGGTTCGATTTCACCCATAAGTATTCTAAATAATGTTGTTGTAGCAAGTTCATTTGAACCAACAAATGCAATCTTATCATCGTGATTTACAATAAATGAAACATTATCAAGCACCTTAACGCCATCTATTGTCTTTGAAATACCTTCTACTTGAAGTACTTCATTACCGATTTCTCTTTCTGGTCTAAAGTCGATGTAAGGATACTTTCTGCTTGATGGTCTAATATCATCAAGTTCAATCTTTTCCAATGCTCTCTTTCTTGATGTAGCCTGCTTAGACTTAGAAGCATTAGCTGAGAACCTTTGAATAAATTCCTGTAATTCCTTAATCTTTTCTTCCTTCTTCTTATTAGCTTCTTTCATCTGCTTAACAAGAAGCTGACTTGACTCATACCAGAAATCATAATTACCAGCATATAACTGAATTTTTGCATAGTCAATATCAGCAATCTGAGTACATACTTTGTTAAGGAAATAACGGTCATGTGATACTACGATAACTGTATTTTCAAAATTAATAAGAAACTCCTCAAGCCATGCAATAGCATCAAGGTCTAAGTGGTTAGTAGGTTCGTCAAGTAAAAGAATATCTGGATTACCAAATAAAGCTTTTGCAAGAAGCACCTTAACCTTTTCACTACCATTAAGCTCGCTCATTGTCTTATAGTGAAGGTCTGTTGTTACACCAAGACCATTAAGAAGCTGTGCTGCGTCACTTTCAGCTTCCCAACCATTCATATCAGCAAATTCAGCTTCAAGTTCACTAGCCTTATTACCATCTTCTTCTGTAAAGTCTTCCTTAGCATAAATAGCTTCTTTTTCTTTCATTATCTGATAAAGACGCTCATTACCCATCATAACTGTATCAAGTACTGTATATTCATCGTATTTGAAGTGGTCCTGTTCAAGGAATGAAAGTCTTTGTCCTGGTGTGATACTTACGTCACCCTTACTAGGTTCTATCTGACCTGTAAGAATTTTTAAAAATGTTGACTTACCAGCACCATTTGCACCAATAAGACCATAACAATTTCCTTCTGTAAATTTAATATTAACATCTTCAAATAGAGCTTTTTTTCCAATTCTTAAAGTAACATTATTTGCACTAATCATTAAAATATTCCTCCGTTAAAATCCAAACTATGAAAAACACACTTTGTAAGTTTCTCAAGTTATTGCGACAATTGCCCAAGTTTCTTACAACAAAGGACTTTGGCTCGTTGTTCGCATAAATAATAGCAATCTTTATTAATATACACTATTACTAACAAACTTGCAATACAAGTTTTAAAAACTCAAAAAAAATAGAAAGCCACCAAATAAATAGTGACTTTCTATTTTTTAATAAATAATATTAATTATATTAATTTTCTGAAACGTATTCATCTACATCAAATACATCTCCATCTTTAATTTTTTGCAAAAGTTCCTTTGCTTTTTCTACTGTACTCATATCTGGCTCAGTCATATATAATGATGGATAGCTAAAGAAGTAAGATGGTGCATATACACCTTCACCAGAAACGGCATAAGACTGCACATTCCATGCTTCTCCTTCCATTGTAAGTTTAACCATACTTGCAATATCATCATCAGTAAGACTTGTTTGGAACATTGACTGTACTGAATTAAGAACTGATGAATAATTATAAAGAATTGATGGTGAAGCAACCTTATCTACAATTCCTTGAATAGCAATCATCTGGTCTCTTCCTCTCTGGTTATCGCCACCTGATATATTCTGTCTTTCTCTACAGAAAGCAAGTGCTGCTTTACCATTGACTTCATTCTTTCCTTTTACAAAATGGAACTCTACATCACTTGTATCAGGGTGTGTTGTAAATTCGATTTCTGAATCTACTGTAATTCCACCAAGTGCATCAACAATTTCTTCTACACCTGTAAAATTAACTCTTACATAGTAATCTATATCCCAATCATAAAGATTACTTAATGTTTCCATTGAAGCATCTACACCAAATATTCCTGCATGTGTAAGTTTATCCTTACCCTTGCCTGATGTAAGTGAATCAATTGTTACATAATAATCTCTTGGTGTATTTACAAGAAGAATTTGCTTTGTTTTTGGATTAACTTCTATAAGAATATTAACATCACTTCTTCCTGACTGATTAAGCTCTCCACATTCATCATTACCTGAAAGATAGATTGTAAATGTATCTGTTAAAGTATTCTTATCTATATTTGGTTTCTTCTGCACCTTTGTTTCATAAGTCTTATTATCAATAATCTTTGTGTCATTTATGAAATCAGGATGTGTTTCTTCTAATGTTGCAACATAAGACTCATTTACAATTATTGCTTCTACTTCTTTGTTATAAAGAGCATCTACAAGCTTTGTAAAATCATTATAAGTCTTTGTATCTATATCTTTTCCAACATTCTCACTAATACTTTTTACAGTATCTTCTGTCTTTGTCTTATCAAGTACACCATGATATCCAAATGTATAATCTGCTGCATCATTTATAGAATTAGCAGGGTCATCTTTCAAAACATATACAGATACAACGTCTTTTTTTGTACTCTCACCAGACAAAGAACTTATTGTTCCTTTTGCTTGATAGATATATACATCTCCCACTATCATAATTATAGCAAGAAGTACTGACAGCACTTTTCCAACCCAGTGAGCCTTTGTAAACTGTGTGTAAACAATAAATGCTGTTATTAATAATAATACCACTATTCCAATAATAACATACTTATTAGGTATCATGTTTAGCCAGAATATCATAGCTGCAAACACAATTGCTGCTACAACTTCTACAGCCGATAATGCAAGGCCAACTGTCCTCATTATCTTTTGATTTTTAAACAGGCTCTTTTCGTCACTTGTTTGACCATTTGTTTTATTATCTGACATTTTACTACTCCTTTTTCAGAAATACTAAAAAAGTATAACACATAAACCAATAAAATGCAAAAACTATTTTCAATTGATATCAACCTTTAACAATAAAAAAATAATAAAATTTATTGATTTATTTAATAATGCCAAATTTATTTACTACTGCCTATAATTATATTAATTACTTCTTTTTTTAAGTTACACAGCAAACTATAAAGTTGCCACTTATTTATAACAATTATTTTTATTATATGAACTTTCTGTTTTCATCATAAGATACATACAATATTTAATTATATCAAGCTGAGTTTTATCATAAGGCATACACATTCCCATATATGAATAAATATTTTCTATACACTTTGAATAAACACTATTAATTTCTTCCTGTTGTATAGGCTTTCCAGATGTTATATATGTATACAACGCATATAAAAGTGTAATTTTTCTTTCATAATCATATTGCTTAATCTGATTATATGCTTTTTTAATATTTTTTATATATAAATCATCTTGATAACCACTATTTTCAATAACGTCCCACACATTTTTACCTTCACTTCCACATATATCCCTTGCTTTATCAGAAGTGTATTCTAAAAGAACTCTATATACTGCCTTGTGAGTTTCTATTACTGTATCCGTATTAAGCATTATTGTATTTTTAAGCCATTCTAAACGTTTAGGGAGATTTGCAACTACAATTTCTTTTACAAAACAAAAAACTTTTATATCGTTTTTCAAAAATAATTTTTTGATATTTTCTAATTCTGATAATACAGTAATATCTGTGATAAGTTCTTGTGATAATAAAATAATAACGTATTTGTCCCCTTTTATTACGTTTTCATTTTGATAAGATTTCCCCTCATTAATACAATTTACATCAACAGTATTACTTATATTAATTCCCCACTCATTTAGATGGTATGAAATCTCCTCATAATCATAAATACCATTTTTAATAGAATAACAAATATACAATATTACAATCCTCCGTACTTTTAATTTTTACTTAACATTTGTAAATTCTTAAATTTTTATTTATTAAAATATTTTAATACACGCGCTGCGCTACCGTTTATTTTTAACATATTATTCATACAAATAAAATATAATTGTATAAACCATGATATACATTACTTAAACTATTTAATATTTACTAAAAGTCTTGTTCCATTTTAACAAATGTATCTAACTTGTACTGTTACACTTATTTCATACAACATATATTTTATTTCTCTTGTATAAAGCTATACACATCTAACACGCCCCACCCTTGCTGATTATCAGGTACATCAATCTTGTGACAATATTGTTTTAACCTTTTCTTTATATCTTTGGGACTGATATTTTTATTATTGTCTTTTAAATACCTTGCAATTGCACCACTTACAATCGGTGCTGCCATTGACGTTCCACTTTTTACTGAATAAGTATCTTTTTTATTAGAACAGGCTATCATATTTGAACCTGCCACAACTAATTCTGGCTTAACTATACAACATGACGTTGGTCCTCGACCCGAATAGTACTTTATCATATTATTTTTTGACTTATCATAATACTTTTTATTAGTTTTCATATATGAATAATCATCATAAGCACCAACAGTTATTATTTTTCGACTTATCCCCGGCGCAGTCACACTATTTTTATCAGGCCCACTATTTCCTGCTGCCGCAACTACTATAAATCCACTGTCCCATAACTTTTCAACCATTACAATAAGTTCTGAGTCCTCACTAAGACTTAATTTTTCTGTTGTCCCAAAAGAAATATTTACAACTCTTACATTATATTTTTTCCCATTGTCATATACCCACTTAAGTCCTTGTATAACATCGTCTATCTTGCCATTTCCATTTTTATCAAGCACCTTAACAGCTATAATACAAGCTTGCCTTGCAATCCCCCTATATTTTCCATTAGACGCAATACCACTTCCTGCTATAATTCCACTCACATGTGTTCCATGACCACTGTCATCATATGGTCTTTTTTTATTATTCACAAAGTCAACAAAACCAATAATTCTATTGTCAAAATCTCTATGCCTGTATATACCTGTATCTATTACAGCCACACCTATATTCATTTATATCAACTCCATTTATTATTAATAATATCAACTTTTTACACACTTAAATTTAATATTGTTAGTAAAATATTTATTTACAATATTAATTGTCGAAACAATTATATTGTGCTATAATATTTTATTATATGTCGTCTAATATCAAACGTGTTCTATTACATAATTTTACACATGGTATTTTGTGCTTTATTTAAGCCGATAACATCTAGCGACACATTTCAATGAGCTTTTATAAGCATAGAGCAGAATGGAGGATTATTATGGAAAATAAAAGAATAGTAGTTGCTTTAGGAAGAAATGCTTTTGGTGAAACATTTCCAGAACAACAAACTAACGTAAAGAAAGCCGCTATGGCTATTGCAGACCTTGTTGAAGCTAAATATCAGATTGTTATTACTCACAGTAACGGCCCTCAGGTTGGTATGATACAGACTGCCATGACTGAATTTGCAAGACTTGAACCTGATGACAGAACTGTTGCACCAATGTCTGTATGTGGAGCAATGAGTGAAGGATATATTGGTTACGATTTACAGAATGCAATTCGTGAAGAATTATTAAACAGAGGTATATATAAGACTGTTTCTACAATCATCACTCAAGTAAGAGTTGACCCATTTGATATAGCTTTCAGTGAACCATCTAAGATTATCGGAAGATATATGACTAAGGAAGAAGCCGAAGCAGAAGAAGAAAAGGGTAATCACGTTATTGAAGAAGAACCTGGAAAGTTCAGAAGAATTATAGCCGCTCCTCTTCCTATTGATATCTACGAAATAGATGCTGTTAAAGCACTTCTTGACGCAGACCAGATTGTTATTGCCGCTGGTGGTGGTGGTATTCCTGTTCTTCAACAGGGAACTCACTTAAAGGGTGCTAGTGCTATTATTGAAAAGGATTATACAGCCGCTAAGCTTGCAGAATTAATTGGTGCTGGAACACTTCTTTTCCTTACAGGCTATGACAATCTTACTATTGAAAAAGGAACTGACGAAGAAAAGGTATTTGACAAAGTTTCAGCAAGTGAATTACATGACTATATAAGAAATGGACATTTCCCAGCTAAGACTACATTCCCTAAAGTTGACGCTTCAATCCGTTTTGTAACAGCCGACTCATCACGCAAAGCCGTTATCTCTAACATTGATAAGGCTAAGTTAAGTCTTAATGGAAAGACTGGTACTACAATAACAGCTTAATACAAAATTAAGCATATATTTATTTTAGCAAATGTAGTTATTTGATAATATAATAAGAAACTTACTTTGTGAGTTTTTCAAGTTATTACAATAATCAACAAGCTATTGTGCAAATAAAAGCTTTAGCTTGTTGCACACACATAACAAAAAGTCAGTTATATTGCATTACATCTCAATGACGTAATTACAAATGTAACTGACTTTTCTTTTACTTTTTATCAATATTTACATAATATTAATTAGATATTTGTGTTTTTCTTTGTTAATTATTCGACACTATTAAAATATTACTTAACCTTACTTTTATTTATTCTATTCTTAATCTCCTCCATACGAATGTCAAGCAACATACTTGTTTCCGCACAGTCTTTAAGGTCTTTTGCAAGTTCTTCTGCGTCTGCTGGATTAATCTCTTTTTTGTATCTTAACTTATGTTCAAGACTCGCCCAAAAGTCCATTGCTATTGTTCTTAACTGAACTTCTACTTTTACATTTCGCTTTTCATTTTGTAAAAAGATTGGCACTTGTACTATCAGATGTAAGCTTCTATATCCACCCTCTTTAGGCTTTTTTATGTAGTCCTTTATTTCAACAAGTTTTATATCGTCTTGATTAAGAAAACACTTTGCAAGGTAATAAATGTCTTCTCTAAAAGAACATATAACTCTAACTCCTGCGATATCGCTTATATTTTCTTCTACTGACTCCAAAGTAGGTTTTATATTCTTTCTTTGAATTTTCTCAATTATACTGTCAATAGACTTTACTCTTGACTTAATAGCTTCAATAGGATTTCTATCATATTCAAGTGAAAACTGCTCGTTTAACACCTTAAATTTCGTTTCAACTTCCATCACAGCACACTTATACCTTGACATCATTGCGTCAAGTCTTTGCCTATTGCTTAAAATGGCTGTGGCTATCTGTTGTCTTTCAATATCCAAATCATTATTCAAAGACATGTTATTTAATTTTGTATCCATAAAATACTTTCCTCATTCCCAAAGTTTTTTATTGTTTCACCCCTTATATAATGAGTATACCATCTTTTGCCATACTTAAGAATAGCTTTTACTATTTATTTATAAAGATTTTCTAATCAGCTTATTTTTACAATAAATAAAAGCTGGTATAAGGAAAATGTCTGCGGCTATCCAAGCAAGCGGATTAGCAAGACAAGCTCCATCATATCCCATAAGTGGAACAAGTGTCAATGCCGCAAATGTTCTCGCTACCATTTCAAATGCACCTGCAAGTATGGCAAATGCTGAAAAGCCCATACCTTGTATACAAAAACGAATTACATTTACAAAAGTAAGTGGAATATAAAAAGCCGCACTAGCTATAATAAATCTATAAGTAAGGGCAATTATCTCTGTTTCAGAAGCGTCAACGAATAACAACGCAATATAATTTGCAAAAAAGTATAGCAATACAAATGAAATAATACTGTATATAATACCTATAAGCCCTGCTGAACGTATTCCTTTTCCTAATCGTTTAAATTCTCCTGCACCAACATTTTGACCGCCATAAGTTGCCATTGTTGAACCGAGCGCATCAAACGGACAACAAGTAAAGTTAAATATCTTAGAAGCTGCTGTCATAGAAGCCACATAAACAGAACCCAATGTATTAACAGCCGCCTGCAATATAACACTACCTATAGCTGTAATAGAATACTGTAACCCCATTGGCACACCATTTATACAAAGATTTTTTATACACTGTTTATCAATGACTTTATCTTGTTTTGAAAGTCTTAAAAGTTCAAACTTCTTATTCATAAATAAAAGACAACCAACACCTGATATAAGCTGTGAAATATCAGTAGCCCAAGCCGCTCCTGCAACTCCCATTTTAAAATAGAGAATAAATACAAAATCAAGTGCAATGTTAATTACTGCTGACAACACAAGAAAGAAAACGGGTGTCTTACTATCTCCAACTGCCCTTATTATACCAGATACAATGTTATATAAAAATACAGTTGGAATACCTGCAAATATAATTACAATATAGTTATATGAATGTTTAAAAATACTCTCTGGTGTTCTCATAGCTGTAAGAATAGCATTACAAAATACAACTGATAAAATAGTCAGAACTATTGCAAACGCAATGCCTAGCACATATGAATTATAAACATATCTTCGCAACTGCGCATATTTTTTCGCACCAAACTGTTGTGCAACAGGAATTGAAAATCCCGTACATATTCCCATACAAAAACCTATTATCATAAAATTGATACCACTCGTAGCTCCAACACCCGCAAGCGCATCAACACCAAGCGTCTTACCAACAATCATAGTATCCACAAGGTTATAAAACTGCTGAAACAACATACCCAAAAGCATAGGCACAGCAAACCCAATAATCAACTTCATAGGTGACCCTTGCGACATATCCTTCGTCTTACTAGCCATTACAATTCCTCCATCTGTTTCTTTTCTCTAATATATATATGTACTCTACAGAAACGATATTTTATCATCAATACGACATATATTCAAGCATAAATCAATCGAACTTTTACACATTTTTTACGGAATTTTTTTAATAAGCCAATCCCCCACCAACTCTCACTTATTAACTATATATAATAAAAGTGTTAAATAGGGCGGTCAGAAAAAGGGAGTGTATTTTAGGAGCATATAGTAAGTATTTAGAAAATCTCAGATAAGCTGTTGAACTTCAGGGGAAATTGCACACGATGTGCAATTTAGGAAAAAGAGACACGACGTCGCATTTTTTCCGACCCGTCCGTAGAAAAAACATACCCAGCTTATCCTAGATTTTCTTAATACTTACTATCGTACCAAAAATACACTCCCTTTTTCTGACCGCCCCTCAAAAGCAAAAACTGATGATAATTAAATCAACATTAATTACCACCAGTTCTTTATATTTATATCAATCTAAAATTATCTATATTACAACTTCGCAATATCAACAATAGAAAGCTCCTTATTGTTAAATGCGTGTTCAAGACTTGAAATAAGTGCGTGAGCAGTATCAAGACTTGTAAGACAATGAACACCTGTTTCAATAGCATAACGTCTAATAAGGAAACCATCTTTAGCTCTTTCAATACCATTTTCAGGAGTATCAATAACAAGGTCAATCTCATGTGAAAGAATTAAATCAAGTAAAGTTGGTGCTTCCTGACCAATCTTATTAACTTGAATTGCATGAACACCATTTTCCTTAAGCACCTTAGCAGTACCCCTTGAAGCATAAATCTTATAACCTAAACGTTCAAATCTCTGAGCAATATCAATACCGTCCTGCTTATCCTTGTCTGCAAGAGTCATAACAATCTGCTTATGCTTTGGAAGACGTATTCCAGCTCCTTCAAATGCCTTGAATAAAGCTTCATCAAAGTTCTTAGATATACCAAGACACTCACCTGTAGACTTCATTTCTGGGCCGAGGCTTATATCAGCACCTCTAATCTTCTCAAATGAGAATACAGGCATCTTAATAGCATAATAATCAGACTTCTTTTGAAGACCTGGTTCATAACCCAAATCTGTAATCTTGCTTCCTGTAATAACCTTAGTAGCAAGCTGTACAATAGGAATACCTGTAACCTTGCTGATATATGGAACTGTACGGCTTGAACGTGGATTAACTTCAATTACATATACTTGGTCGTTGTATACAATAAACTGAATGTTAATAAGACCCTTAACGTGAAGTGACCTTGCAAGCTTAGCAGTATAATCAACTATCATATCTGTAATTTTTTCTGATATTGACTTAGCTGGATATACTGAAATACTATCACCTGAGTGAATACCTGCTCTTTCAATATGCTCCATAATACCAGGAATAAGAATATTTTCGCCATCACATACAGCATCAACTTCAATTTCCTTACCCATAAGATACTTATCTACAAGGATTGGGTGGTCTTGCTTAATTCTGTTAATAATTCCCATATACTCAACAACATCTTCATCAGATACAGCAATCTGCATACCCTGACCACCTAATACGTAAGAAGGTCTTACAAGAACAGGATATCCTAATTCATTGGCAGCTTTAAGAGCTTCATCAACTGTAAATACAGTCTGACCCTTTGCTCTAGGAATACCGCACTGTTCAAGAATTTCATCGAATAATTCTCTATCTTCTGCTGCGTCTACATCTTCTGCGCTTGTTCCAAGAATAGGTACGCCCATCTTCATAAGTGCTTCTGTAAGCTTAATAGCTGTCTGACCACCAAACTGTACAACTGCACCATCTGGTCTTTCAAGTTCAACAATGCTTTCCACATCTTCTGCTGTAAGCGGTTCAAAGTAAAGCTTATCAGCTATATCAAAGTCAGTTGATACTGTTTCTGGGTTATTATTAATAATAATTGTTTCATAACCCTCTTTTTCAAATGACCATGTACAGTGAACTGAACAGAAGTCAAACTCAATACCCTGACCAATTCTTATAGGGCCTGAACCTAATACAAGAACCTTCTTCTTATCATGTGTTTCTTCAGCTTCATTTTCACTTCCATATACTGAATAGTAATATGGTGTAGCTGCTGCAAATTCAGCCGCACAAGTATCAACCATCTTAAATGCCGCATGAATATCATACTCATCTCTTAATTCCTTGACTTCTCTTTCAGTCTTACCTGTAAGCTGTCCGATAACATTGTCTGGGAACTCAAGACGTTTAGCTTCCATTAAAAGTTCCTTTGTAAGAGGTCCTTGCTTTAACGCAGCTTCCATTTCAACTAATATCTGTAACTTATCAATGAACCATCTGTCAATCTTAGTAATTTCGTGCATTTTAGCTGGTTCAATATCTCGTCTTAAGCCTTCTGCTATCTTCCAAATTCTTCTATCATCTACTATCTGAAGTTCTTCAAGAAGTTCTTCATCAGTAAGGCCTGTAAAGTCATAAGACATAAGACTGTCAACGTGCTGTTCAAGTGAACGAATAGCTTTCATAAGACCTGCTTCAAAGTTATTAGCAATACTCATAACTTCACCTGTAGCCTTCATCTGTGTTGTAAGAGTTCTCTTAGCTGAGATAAACTTATCAAATGGAAGTCTAGGCATTTTAACTACACAGTAGTCAAGAGCTGGTTCAAAACTTGCATAAGTCTTACCTGTAATTGCATTCTTAATCTCATCAAGTGTATAACCTAATGCAATCTTAGCTGCAACCTTAGCAATTGGATAACCTGTTGCCTTAGAAGCAAGAGCTGATGAACGACTAACACGAGGATTAACTTCGATTACACAGTATTCAAATGTATCTGGATTAAGTGCATACTGTACGTTACAACCACCAGTAATTCCAAGTTCATCAATAATATTAAGAGCAGAAGTTCTTAACATCTGATATTCTTTATCTGAAAGTGTTTGTGAAGGAGCAACTACGATACTATCACCTGTATGAACACCAACTGGGTCAATATTTTCCATGTTACATACTGTAATACAGTTACCGTTGCTATCACGCATTACTTCGTATTCGATTTCTTTCCAACCTGCGATACAACGCTCAACAAGTACCTCACCAACTCGGCTAAGACGAAGACCATTTTCAAGGATTTCTCTTAATTCAACTACGTTGTGAGCGATACCACCACCAGAACCACCAAGTGTATAAGCTGGTCTTAATACTACTGGATATCCAATCTTTCTTGCAAATTCTTCACCATCTTCTACATTATTAACTACTAAAGATGCCGCACAAGGCTCACCTATCTTTTCCATTGTCTCTTTGAACATAAGACGGTCTTCTGCCTTTTTGATTGTAAGTGCAGTTGTACCAATAAGCTTAACACCATTCTTTTCAAGGAAATCTGTTTCTGCTATTTCCATAGCAAGATTAAGACCTGCCTGACCACCAAGTGTTGGTAAAATACTGTCTGGTCTTTCCTTTAAAATAATCTGCTCTAAAGCTGGAACTGTAAGTGGTTCAATATATACTTCATCAGCAATATCTTTATCTGTCATAATTGTAGCAGGGTTAGAATTAACTAACACTACTTCTATTCCTTCTTCTTTAAGTGAACGACAAGCCTGTGTACCAGCATAGTCAAACTCTGCTGCCTGTCCGATAACAATAGGACCTGAACCTATAACTAAAACTTTCTTTATACTGTTATTCTTTGGCATCTTAAATTAGTCCTCCTTCTTCATCATATCCATAAATCTATCAAAAAGGTATGCAGTATCTTGTGGACCTGCACAAGCTTCTGGGTGGAACTGAACTGTAAATATATTCTTTCCTATATATTCAAGACCTTCATTAGTCTTATCGTTGACATTTTCAAAGGCTGGTCTTGCAATCTCTGGATTGAGAGTTGTTTCATCAACTACATAACCATGATTTTGTGATGAAATATAAACTTTTCCTGTTCTTAAATCTTTAACTGGGTGATTAGCTCCTCTGTGACCATACTTTAACTTATGTGTATCAGCACCTGTTGCAAGTGCCATAAGCTGATGGCCTAAACAAATGGCAAATATCGGAACATCACTGTTGTATAACTTCTTAATTTCTTCGATTTCTGTTACACATTCTTTTGGGTCACCAGGACCATTTGACAACATAATACCATCTGGATTAGTTGCAAGAACTTCTTCTGCTGGTGTCTTTGCAGGATAAATAGTAACTTCACAACCTCTGTTGTTAAGTGAACGGGCAATATTTTTCTTTGCACCGAAATCATATAATGCAACCTTTGGACCATCTCCCTTAAGAACAGTCTTTTCTGTACAAGTTACTTTGTCAACAACTCCTAAAACCTTATATTCCTTAATCTTTGGTAATATCTCATCAAGGTTATAATTCTCGTTAGTTGTAATCATTCCATTCATAGTACCCTTCTCACGAAGAATTTTTGTAAGAGCTCTTGTGTCAACTCCTGCTATACCTGGAATGTCATTATCTATAAGGAACTTCTGAATAGGGTCTTCACTTCTGAAGTTACTAGGCATTCTCGAAAGTTCACGCACAATATATCCATCTGGCCATGCTTTCAAAGACTCCATATCTTTATAACAAATACCGTAGTTTCCAATCAAAGGATAAGTCATAGTAACCGCCTGTCCTGCATAAGAAGGGTCAGTTAAGACCTCCAAATACCCTGTCATTGATGTGTTGAAGACAATCTCACTAATTACTTCACGAGTTGAACCAATGCTCGTTCCATTAAAAACTGTTCCATCTTCAAGAATTAAAAATGCTTTCATGAATGCCACCTAAATTTCCTTTCGTATTTTATTTTATTGATAATCAACTAATAAATAAAATTTTTGAATAAATGTTATAAAAAGCTATTACATTTCTTGTATGCTATTTGTATATTTTTATTAGTTGTTATTGGCGCAAGTATTTGGAAGGTAGTAAAACTATATTTTTAATCCACTTTTGCGCAAAAAAAAAGACACAGTTATGTCTTTTTTTCTCTAATTTAATAAATTCTATCATACTTTGACTTATTTTTCAAGTACAATAAATGTATTTATATTCATTCATATTCAAAATTCACTCTATTATCTACTTAATAAAATAATAAGTTACTACAAATAGATTTTAAAAATGCCCTACTCTATTATTTCAAACAATACCAATTGCTCGTATAAAACAAGAGGCTGTCGCACTAAGAAAATTTTATATAAAATACAGATATTTAATCAGTAAATACGTCTATATCTTATATAAATTTTCGTTAATTCGACAGCCACTTATCAAATATTATTAATTTTATTCAAATGTAGCAACACACAAGCTTATTCAACCGTAAGTTCAAGCTGTCCAATATATTTCCATGTAACACCTTTATCTGTTGACTGATATCTTGCGGCTGTCTTACCATTATTGTATACACCATTAGTTCCTTGAGTAAGATATGCTGTAAGAACATTTTGCGTCTTATCATATACAGGAACAAGAGCTTCTTTGTAAACGTCTTTCCACTCTAGCTTTGCCGTTGTTACACTCTCTTGTGTAGTTGCTTCTGTCGTATCGCCATCTTGAGTCGTTGCTGTAGTTGGTGTAGCCGTTGTTGTTTCTGTTTGAATGTTAGCCGCAGTACTGTCAAGCTCTTGAGCTTCAAACTCTATCTTAGAAAATGTTTTACAACCATCATTTGTAATATAAAGATTGCTATCCATTCCATCTTTATAATCATAACAAAAGAAACCAACATTTTCATCTATGAATAAAACGCCCTTTATAATATCTGAAGCTGGACCACTACCTGCATTATTCCATGTTTCTCCTCCATCTGATGTGGAATAAATTCTTGATGACTCATTAACCTTATCCTTATCATAACCTACAACAATAATTCCATTTAACTCATCAAAAAAGTTGACATAATAGTAATCCGCATTATAAATCTGAGCTATCTCACTTGTAACCCAATTGCCACCCTTGTCGTCTGAATACATAAGTGTTAGTGGATTTTTCTTACTATCTGTACTTGACTTTCCGCCATATAAAAATGCTGTTTTAAATGTATTAACTACATAGCTTCCCGTCTTTAACTTTGTACTCGAATTATCTTGATAAACAAGGCTGTCTATTTCTATTGGAACAGTTGTATATTTTACTCCTCCATCATAAGTAACATAAAGAGAGGAATTTTTTATTTCATAATCTGTAAGATTATTAGTTTCTTGATTATTATTTTCTGTTGAAACATTTGCTTTAATCTGACTATTATATTGAGCAATACCATAATCTTCCGGTGTCATTACAGACTCTACATATATTGTAGCTGTGCCATCACCATTATCTTCAAGGTTAAATGACATAACCCATTCACACTTTAACACGCCATTATCCATAACACCTTTCCAAGAAGAAAAATACTCGGATGTTGTATCTTTTAATTGTACTTCAAAACTTATAAGTACAGTATTACTTTCTTCATCTAATACTGTGGCTTCATTTATATTTACTTTTTTAAGAGATTTTGATAATGAAAGATATGACTCTGTAAACTGATTTAAAAAGTTCTGTGTCCATATATCAGCCATTTTATCTATTGTAATCTCTCTAAAATCAACTGCTTGCTCACTTGTGTTCGTAGTATATTGTGTATTTCTATCTACAACATTTCCACTAGAGTCTATACCTACACTATATGTATATCTTGATTTTAATACTATTTTATCTGCTTCCTGTTTGGCATATCCAGAATACCATAAAAAAAACACAATAAGACACAATATTGCGATTAAAAATATTCCTGATATAACCCGCCAGACTGTCTTATTATTATCTTTCAAAACATTATTCTACTATTTATATTATAGTTACAAGTAAGCTCCTTTGTAATAAGAATGTGTAAATTAATTTCACTTACTTGATATTTTTCAATAAACAGCTTTTCCTTTCCTAAATATATATTATCTTAACTTCTTTGTTTATGCAAAGCTGTTCTCATAATTTGTGTATAATGTTTATATTTCCAAAGATACAACATTGAAAGTGCTCCTAAAATAACCATTACAACAACAAATATTGGATTAACAACTATTAGCCAACCTAAAGATACTTTTCTTGTAATAAGTGGAAGCCCATAAGCTGTCATAATACTTAAAGCCATTAAGACACCATCAAATACATTTCTATTACTATAAATCTTACTCATATGTTCGTATCCAATAATAGCAATCATCTCACCTATTGGTCTTGCTGCTACTGTAACTATACTAAGCATAAGTGCATTTACAATAGATACATCAAATATACGAAGGATTATTGTAAAAAATACAAAATCTTCTGCCATTTTATAAATAAGTCTTCCAAGATAATTCATATACGGACTTACTAGCATTACCTTTATCATAAGATAATCTCTTTTTGCCATAGCAAAAGTTGTATTATTAGCAAGACTTCCACAAATGGTACTTAATATTACAAACATATATATAATTGCTACTTCTTTGTGAAGTGCTACAAGTGGACATTTACCTGCTATATAAAGATATGGTATGTATATAAATACGGCTACATATAATAACTTTTTGCAAAATTCATAAAATAACACAACAAGCTGCGCTATAATCCCTAAGAATTTTCTAAGCCCCGATTGTCTTTCACTAAAAATATCGTCTGTAATATGAGAACCAATTATGGGAATTTTCATCATAATTTTAATTGCTTTATTAGTTCCCTCGTGAAACTTTAATATTTTTTCAGCAAACATTTTTCTAAATATTTTCATTCGTTGCCTCCCCTAATATATTATATAAGGTCTGTCTTACTGTTGGCAATTTCAGCTCTTCTTCCGTTACATCTGTAAGTTCTCCATCGTGAAGCACTATAATATCTTTAGATATTCTTGAAGCTATATCTATTAAAGAAGTGGAAATTATTATTATATGTTCTTCCTTCATTGTTTCTAACACTTCTAAAAACTTAGATACAAATTCTTCACTACAGTAGTCAAGAGCTTCATCAAACATAATGACATACGGCTTTTGTATAAGAAATGCTGCTAACTGTAATCTTTTTTTATCTTCAAAGCTGTACTCACTTATTAATGTATCACCCATCTTTGTTGTAAGTCCAACTTTTTCAAGATAATATTCTGGTTTTTGTTCGCATTTCTCAAGATTGCTTATAAACCCTATAAATTCATACCCTGTTATGTACATTGGAAGAATACTTTGCTTTTCTGCATAAAACAATTTACTTTTAGCTTTTGTTGCAACTGCACCATCATCTAAGCTTACATCTCCACTTATACATTCAAATAAAGTAGACCTTCCACTTCCATTTTTTCCAAGTATTGCATATATTTTCCCTTTTTTAAAGGAATAATTTATGTCTTTTAATACTTCTGTATTATTATAAATCTTTTTTATATGATTTAATCGTAGCATATATTCTCCATTTCTAAGCTATCTTAAATAATTATAATATTTAGTTTTTGTATAATTACTATACATTATATCATATTTTTTAACAAATAATATTATATACAACTTAATTAATTTTGTAAACTGATATATATATTAAATACACAATATATCCACAATTCACTTTAATTAGTTGATAATAAGCTCGCTTAAGATATCAGCTACATTGCTTTTTAATATGCTTGATGTTATAATGGCTGTGATTTTATGAAAGGTATGGTTTAATACATGAACTTTATTAAAAAACACTGGCGACTGATGTTTGGAAGCTATCTTTTGATATACCTTCCGTGGTTTTATCTTATTGAAAAAAATATTGATGAAACACACCCTAATTTACATATTATGAATAATTCAATAGATGCAGCAATTCCATTTTGCAAATATTTTATAATTCCTTATATGCTTTGGTTTGTATACATTGCTGTATCTTGTTTTTTTATGGGATATAAAGCTACTGATAGAGAATTTGTCAACTTTGCACTCTCTCTAATTATCGGAACTTCGATTTGTTTTATTATATGTATGATTTATCCTAATGGATTAACGCTAAGACCAGATACACTTAGTGATGATATATTTGGAAAACTAATAGGCATGATTTACGCAAGCGACACTCCTACAAACGTATTCCCTAGCATACACGTTTACACTTCCCTTGCTATCGACATCGCCCTAAGAAAATGCAATTACCTAAAAGACAACAAAGCTATAAAGCTATCCTCCCTCATACTCTGCACCCTAATATGCCTTTCAACCGTACTAATAAAACAACATTCCACAACAGACGTACTAGGCGCAATAATCCTAATGGGAGTAATGTACTTCGCATTATACATTCGTGATTTAGGGAAAGCTTTTATCATAAATGATATAGAAAATATAGAAGTCGAAAATTAATTTTTGTTGGGATATATGGTAAGTGTTTAGAAAATCTTAGACAAGCACAAGCTGCTCAAAAAATTTTTCAACTCACCAACCGCCAACAAAGCAGAAAAATGGTGATATTTTTAGGGCATATGGTAAGTGTTTAGAAACTTTTAGATAAGCTGCTGAAAATATCACTCCAACTGCCAACAAGCAGAAAAGGTGGTATGTTTTGGGGATATATGGTAAGTGTTTAGGAAATCTTAGATAAGCTGTTCAAAGCCAAGGGAAATTGCGCAGGACGCGCAATTTAGGAAAAAGCGACACGACGTCGCATTTTTTCCGCCCCGTACGACTTCAAAACATTTCCCAGCTTATCTTAGATTCCCTTAACACTTAACCATCTTCCCCAAAACATATCACCTTTTTCTCCCCATTTTATTCATCAAAGATACTTACTATCTCTCCATCAAGTATTCTATTCATATTCTTTACCGCACAGAAATTACCGCACATTGAACATGTGTCTTCCTTTTCTGGCTTTGATGACTCTCTATACTTTCTAGCTTTTTCAGGGTCAATAGCCAAATCAAACATAGCTTCCCAATCAAGCTTCTTTCTTGCAAGACTCATCTTTCTGTCCCACTCATCAGCACCCGGAAGTCCCTTTGCTATATCTGCCGCATGAGCTGCAATCTTAGCTGCAATAATACCTTCTTTTACATCATTCAAATCTGGAAGTCTTAAATGCTCTGCTGGTGTAACATAACATAAAAATGATGCTCCATATGTAGCTGCAATCGCACCACCAATTGCTGATGTAATATGGTCGTATCCCGGTGCAACGTCTGTAACTAAAGGACCAAGTACATAGAAAGGTGCGCCCTTACATATAGTATTTTGAATTTCCATATTAGCTTTAATCTGATTAAGTGGCATGTGACCCGGACCTTCAATCATAACCTGAACATTTTTCTCCCAAGCCCTTCTTGTAAGCTCACCTAATGTAACAAGTTCTTCTATCTGAGATATATCAGAAGCATCAGCAATACAACCAGGTCTGCAAGCGTCACCAAGGCTCATTGTAACATCATATTTTTGACAGATATCAAGTATCCAGTCATAGTGTTCATAAAATGGATTTTCTTTTCCTGTCATTTCCATCCATGCAAAGATTATTGAACCACCTCTTGATACAATATTAGTAAGTCTTTTTGCATCTTTAAATCTTTTTGCAGTTGCCTTATTAATTCCACAGTGGATAGTCATAAAGTCAACGCCATCTTTTGCGTGCATTTCAACTATAGAAAGCCATTCTTCTGTTGTAATATCCTTTAATGCCTTATGATAATATACAACTGCATCATAAATAGGAACAGTTCCTATTGTTGCCTTACATTCAGAAGTCAACTTACGACGAAACTTCTGTGTATCACCAAATGAACTAAGGTCCATAATAGCTTCTGCGCCCATATTAACGGCACTATTAACTTTTTCAAGCTCCATATCCATATCAACACAATCTCTTGAAGTTCCAAGATTAACATTTATCTTAGTTCTTAATCTTGAACCAATTCCGTTAGGGTCAAGACTCTTGTGATTTTTATTTGCTGGAATTATAACTTGTCCTTTTGCGATAAGTTCTCTTAATTCTTCTACTGAAATATTTTCTTTAGCTGCAACTTTTTTCATTTCTTCAGTAATAATACCTTTTCTTGCAGCGTCCATCTGTGTAGTATATTCCACAACAAACTCCTCCTGAATACTAAATATTATACTTTTCTGAAAACCTAAAAGATTGGGATTAAATACGAAACAACATTTTAAAGATTATCTAAGAAATATATAAATGTTACAATCAGAGTATAACAAATTCACTCCAAATAGATGTCTTATAATAAACTCAATTCTTCCTACGGTGGCATTATCCACATCAGGTCAATGGGTCGGAATATTATTCCCTCTCAGCACAGCCATTTACAAAGGCTATCCGCTCCCCAGAAAAATATTAATTATATTATAACATGTTAGTAAATATTGTCAAACTAAAATTTCCAACTATTGTACTCAAGCTATAATTACACCCCTTCTCACCTACCTACTAACAAACGTCAAGTCACATATAGAAAAAGGCATATTATTTTATTGTATATGGTAAAACTTAATAATTCTTAATTAGTCTATATAAAACCAATAATATCATTACACGACATCATAGCAATTCATCAACGACACAACGTCGCAATGATTGCGCTCACATTCGTTTTCATTACAAAACTCAGCACAATTTAAAAATACTTATCTTTCATTCATTAACTAAAAAATCCATACCACCAAACGTAAAGGTGCATATAGAAAAATGGTGTGTATTTTATAGTATATGATGAAAGCTTAGTAGTTCTTAGTTGGGCTATCAAAAAACAGTGATGACATGACACGACGTCATGGCAAGCCATCAGCGACACGACGTCGCATTGATGGCGTTCACGTTCGTTTTCATTACATAAATCAGCACAACTTAGAAATACTTAGCTTTCATTCATCAACTATAAAATACACACCATTTTTCTATCTGTCACAACGCCTTTACGCTTCCACAATCTCTCCTGCCACAGCACAAGCTGCCGCTGTCTTAGGTGAAGCAAGATAAATACCTACCTTTGAAGTACCCATTCTGCCTAAGAAGTTACGATTGTTAGTTGCAACTACCTTCTCATCATCAGTAAGAATACCACCTGTTCTACCACAGCAAAGTCCACAGCTAGGATGTGTAATTATAGCTCCTGCCTTTGCTAAAATATCCATTGTTCCATTCTCCAAAGCCTGTGTATATATCTTACGACTTGCTGGTGTAACAATAAGCTTAACAAATGGTGCAACTTTTTTACCCTTAAGTATCTTAGCCGCTTCCATAAGGTCTTCAAGTCTTCCATTAGTACATGAACCAATAAATACTTGGTCAATCTTAGTTCCCTTAAGCTCTGATACTGGCTTAACATTGTCAACATTAGATGGACACGCCATAACAGGCACAAAGTCTTCTGCCTTATAATTAATAGTTCTGCAATAAACTGCGTCTTCATCACCTACAAGGTCTTTTTCCTTATCTGTAAGAGTAATCTCACAATACTCAGCTGTCTTTTCATCTGGTGTAAATAAAGCACATTTAGCACCTGCTTCAATAGCCATATTAGACATAGACATTCTTGAAGCGACAGTCATATTTTCAATGGTATCTCCTGCAAATTCTAACGCCTTATATGTAGCTCCATCAGCTCCCAAATCACCAATAAGTTTTAAAATAATATCCTTAGCCATAACATTTTCTGGCAACTTACCAGTAATATTAACCTTGATAGTTTCTGGAACTTTTACCCACATAGTACCAGTACCCAATATACTAGCCATTTCAGTATAACCAATACCCGAAGAAAATGCACCTACACAGCCATAAGTTGTTGTATGGCTATCTGTACCAAATACTATATTACCTGGCTTAACATATCCTGCTTCTGTCATAAGCTGATGACAAATACCATCTGCTCTATGAATATTTTTCATTCCATATTTTTTAACAAATTCATTTCCAACCTTGAAATGTCTTGTGTCATCAACTTGACTTGCTGGCACTAAATGGTCATATATTAATACAACCTTGTCTGAGTCCCAGAGCTTTTTAAATCCCATTTCTTCAAACTTTGTTGCTACAAATGGAATAAAAATATCATGTATCATAACTCTGTCTACATTAACTGTAACAATCTCTCCAGCCTTTACAGCTTTTCCTATGTTATTTCTAATTATTTTTTCAATTACTGTTAATCCCATAGCACTTACTCCTTATTATATTAATCAAGTCCATTTAACTTACGCATTGCCTTTACAAGACCACCTGCATTAATTATATCTAATAAATTCTGTGGAAGTGCTGAAATAGGATAACTCTTTCCGTTATATTCAACATTTTCTCCAACTGTAACAGTTATTGTGTCACCTTCTGTTACATTGTCATGTAAACTATCTTGTTCAATTAATAATAAACCATTGTTAATTGAATTACGGAAGAATATTCTTGCAAATGACTTTGCAATAACACACTTAACTCCTAATGCCTTAATAATCTCTGGTGCTTGTTCTCTTGATGAACCGCAACCAAAATTCTTACCTGCCACTATAATATCACCTTCTTGTATCTGACCTGCAAGCTCTGGTCTTAATGGTGAAAATGCAAATGGCTTCATATCATTTACAGTCTTTAATGCAAGATATTCTGTAGGTATAATTATATCTGTGTCAATATCATCGCCAAGTACCCATACTTTTCCAGTAAATTTTTCCATAATAATCCTCGTTTCTTATGTTATCACGACAGTCGCCAAAGTCTTATACAAATAAAGACTTCGGCTCGTTGTTCGTATAAACAAATGTTCTCTATTCTTAATATATTAAAAACTTACACTCTATCTGCTGTTGTTATCTCGCCTGCTATTGCTGAAGCTGTAACTGTTGCAGCTGAAGCAAGGTATACAAAAGAGTCCGGACTTCCCGCACGACCTTTAAAGTTTCTTGTACCTGTGCTTATAAGAACTTCTCCTTCTCCAATTACACCCTGACAGCTTCCCCAACATACACTACAGTTAGGGTTCATAACAATTGCTCCTGCGTCCATAAATATTTTTAAAAGCCCTTCTTGTAATGCCTGTTCATATACAGCCTGACTTGCAGGAACTACTAAAAATCTCACAAGTGGATTAACTTTTTTGCCCTTAAGAATATTAGCACCAACTCTTAAGTCTTCAATTCTTCCGTTGTTACATGAGCCTAAAAATGCTTCATCAATATGTACACCAAGACATTCTGTTGCGTCTACTACACTATCAACAAAATGTGGTTTTGCAACGATTGGCTTAATTGTGCTTAAGTCAATGTCATACACCTTTGCAAACTTAGCATCATCGTCACTCTTAAATGAATACTTTGGCTCTCTGCCATGCTCTTTAAGATATTCTAATGTAATATCATCAACTTCCATAAGAGCTGTCTTAGCACCAGCTTCTACACATAAGTTACAAATAGCAACTCGGTCACTAATTGTAAGATTTTTCATTCCATCACCAGCAAATTCCATTGCCATATAATTAGCACCATTTGCACCAATCATGCCAATAATTGTAAGGATTAAATCTCTTGCATACACGCCCTCGTTTAACTTACCAGTAAGGTTAAAACGGAGTGTTTCTGGAACTAAAAGCCATGACTTTCCTGTAACCATTGCATAAAGATAATCTGTACAACCAACACCTGTACCAAATGCACCTAACGCACCATAAGCACAAGTATGACTGTCCGCGCCAAATATTAATTCTCCCGGTCTTACATGATTTTCTATCATAATCTGATGACAGACGCCAGCACCCTCATAGAACTTAATATTATGCTCTTTAGCAAAATCTCTCATTTTCTTATGCGAATTAGCAGTCTTAACGCTATCACAAGGCACGTTATGGTCTACTATCCACACAAGCTTATCAACATCTGCTATATGTGGATTTTTAAGTTTATTATACATATCTATAGTAAGATGTGTTGTTCCATCATTACTCATCATTCGGTCAAGCTCTACTGTGTGAATATCTCCCGGCTTAACTTCCTTAACACCTGCTGCCGCAGCTATTATTTTCTCAGCTATCGTCATACCCATTGTATTTTCTTCTACTAAAAAGATGAATTGCAACAAAATATTAGCACACCTATTTTATTTCATCTAAATAGCTTTTCCTTTCCTATTATTTATAACTTTCCTAACATTCCTATTTATAAAAAACTACTCTGCCAGTTTCTCAAGTTACTGTAACAATCTTAAAAGTCCTGTTCAAACTCAGACTTTAACTCGTTATTTTCATAAATAAAATATGGAACTTACTTATTCATTAAATCTTCTTACTTATTAAGAGAAGCAATAAGACCACCCTGGTCTAATATTCCCTGCATATATGGTGGAAGCTTAGTACATTCAAACTGCTTTCCATTGACATTTACGATACCATCTGTAAGAAGTAATTCCATTTCATCGCCAGTATTTACATTGTCATGTAAATCTTTGCACACAATAACAGGAAGTCCGATATTTATCGCATTACGATAAAATATTCTTGCAAATGACTTTGCAATTACCGCCTTAACTCCTAACGCTTTAAGAACGCTTGGTGCTTGTTCTCTTGATGAACCACAACCAAAATTATCTGAAGCTACAACATAATCTCCCGCCTTAACATTTGCTGCAAAATCTTTGTCAAGTGACTCAAATGTATGCACCTTCATTTCATCAATTGTTGGATATAAAAGATACTGTGACGCAATTATCTGGTCTGTATCAACATCTTTGTCAAATTTGAATATCTTACCCATTTTATTCCATTCCTCCTACTTTATAACTGCCTATCACGCAAACCTTTACAATTTGCTTTACATAACTCTATTAATATTAAATTTTCAATAATCCACTACTTATTATTTTTTGCAATATAAATAATGACATACCTAACAGTGTTAAATAAATAATTATGCAGTACTTTTGTATATTATATAAAAAAGAACAAGTCATAAGAAATTCGTTGTACAATTAACTCCCAATAACTCAAAACTTGCTCTTTTATATATTAACAGCTGCAAAATCACATACCTTTAGGTGTGTGGGTACACAGCGTTCGTTACCATTACCTTTGATTTTGGATATATTTTTCAACAATCTCTTGCGAAA
>ERZ860148.43-NODE-43-length-98265-cov-6.147816_pt1 | contig 98265 bp, 92 predicted proteins | sample MGYA00509981_ERZ860148 | MGnify/ENA primary metagenome ERZ860148 (study PRJEB30046, sample SAMN00715199) | human gut metagenome | study: EMG produced TPA metagenomics assembly of the A metagenome-wide association study of gut microbiota in type 2...
AACCACCATAAATCATTCCTTGCTTTGCATTTGTTGGCAATTTAAACTGACCCGTTTCATATTCATATAAAGTCCATAAATGGTCTTTTTTATTGAAATATGTTTCACACCCCATTGACTTATACAGCTTAAACTTTTCATCACATACTTTTAAAAGCTCTCTATATTCTTGAGGTGTCATACTTGTATCTACCTCACCACCTGTCGATACATAACGAGAAAATGCAAATATTTTTACTTTCGCTTTTACTACTGTGTCTATAATATCTTGTATTTCATTTATATTTGTCTTTGACACTGTACTCATAATTACACTTTTTATTCCTGCATTGTTAAGACACTTTATCTTTTCAAGTGTAATATCAAAGCTTCCTTGCTTTCTAAACCAATCGTGTGTTTCTCTCATTCCATCTAATGACATCTGATATTTTTCACAACCACATGTCTTTAACATTCTGCACACATTATCATCTAAATGAAATGGATTGCCCATAAGTGTAAATGGTATATTTTTACTCTTTAGTAATGCTAATAATTTCCAAAAATCAGGGTGAAGGATAGGGTCACCACCTGTTATGTAAAAATATGGTATTCTATTATATGCTTTGCAAAAATTTTCACAATTTTCCACAACCTTTAACATTTGTTTCAAATCCATGCTTTTTAATTGTTTACAACCTTCACCTGAAAATATATAACAATGTTTACAACGTTGGTCACATTCGTCAGTGATGTGCCATTGAAATGAAAAATACTGACTCATACTATCCTTCCCTTCTTGATTTTAATTAATAATGTAATCCTTTATCTACTTATCATTTTTACAACTGTTAAAAATACGCTCTGCGAGTTTTTATGCAAACACAAACTTTGGCTCATTGTTCGTTAAAGTAAAAATGATAGTCACACTTAGTAGTGCTTATTATGCACCACAAGATGTTGATTTTTCTTCTGTATTATCTGATGCTCTACATGCTGTTTTACAAGCTGCTGACTTTTCTTCTGTGTTGTCTGATGCTCCACATGCTGTTCCACAAGCTGCTGCTGTCTTTTTTTCATCGTTCCATTCTGCAATATTTGATAATGCCATAATTAACCTCCTATAATTAAAACTTTATTTTGGGATTTCTCCCTGTTGCAATATTAGTATAGCAAGCAAGATTTGATAAAAAAAGTACGCACCTTTTTGTGCCATAGTTACATAAAGGTGACTACTGCGTATTTTGGGGCAGTTTCAGACTTTAAGATTTTAATTATTGTAGTTTGTCGTAATTAAATGCAGTTAAAGTTGTGTACTTTTTTGTGTACCAAGAACTTGTCTTATCTTAAATTGACTTATACTACTCAATACATTAAAATATAATGTAACATTGTATTTTGATGTATTGTATTATTAGGAGGTTATTATGTTGGCAAAGAAAGAATTACCAGAATGTCCAGTTGCCACTACTGTTTCTCTTATTGGTAGCAAGTGGAAATTACTTATAATTAGAAATCTCTTGCAAAGACCATGGCGTTTTAATGAGTTGAAAAAAAACTTAGATGGAATTAGTCAAAAAGTTTTAACTGATAGTCTTCGCTCTATGGAAGAAGACGGCCTTATCACTAGAACTGTATACGCAGAAGTTCCACCTCGTGTAGAATATGCGTTAAGTGACTTAGGACTTACACTCAAACCAATTCTCGACTCAATGGTAGCATGGGGTAATGCTTATAAGAAAATGGAAAATTAAAATAAAATACATTCCAGACACAGAAGAAAGCACAATATATGCTATATTAAGACGACTCAACAAAGACCAATTAACTGAAACCTACTCAGGTTCAGTTTCAAATGGTCCAGTTAGAAAATACTATAAGATATCAAAACTTGGTGAAGAACAATTAAAAGAATATATTGACTCTTGGAGGGTCTTGACTAATTTTTTTAAAGAATTAGATACATAAAAATATGTCAGTTAGATTATTATTTTCTAACTGACATATTTTTATTATCTTTTACAATTACATTATGATATATTTTTTAAAATTAAAGATTATCTTGTAAATTATTATTGACTTTTTGTTTAATTAGAAATACACTTAGGTTGCTAAGTATTTAGATTTATGCGAACAACGAGCCAAAGTACATTATTTCAAAAAATATTGGCGACTATCGCATAAACTATGAGAAACTCTCAGAGCTTACTTCTCATAGTTTTAATTTTTATGTGTAAAGAAATATTCTTTAAGAAAGTAGGTGTAATATGCTCTATCCAAAACATGCAGCTCGATATGTTAGCAAGTTGTCAAACAAACTGCGTAGAAAAATTGATGCTTTCTCAAGTAGACAAGACTTTAGTGGCTCTGAAGGGAAAGTTCTTCATTTTATTCTTGCTCAATCAGGTGATGTTTTTCAAAAAGATGTTGAAGAAGAATATAGTCTTCGCCCATCAACAGCAACGGAACTTTTAAAGAAAATGGAAAAGAATGGTCTTATATATAGACAGGCTATGCCAAATGACGCAAGGATGAAAAAAATCATTGTAACCGATAAAGCTCTGCAATACAAAGACATTGTTATGAATGATATTTTATCTCTTGAAGAAGAACTCACAAAAGGTATTTCACCAAAAGACTTAGATGTATTCTTTGATGTTATCGAAAAAATGATGGATAATATATCTTAATTTAACAGCTTTCGTTAAAAACCACTTATATTCTTAAATATTTTTATATTTTACATATAGACAATATAAAAACAGCTAAGAATATTATACAAATACTTAGGAAACTAATCTTTATCACTTTTGTTAAGTAGATGTTGGTAACATAATTTTCTACTTAACTCATAACACTATTATTGTTATCTTCGTTTTTTAGAAGTTTACTTATAGTGTTAACCCATAATTATAAAAAGGAGTTTATTTATGAATACGCAAAATAATGATTACATTAATGGAAAATTATTTCCTATGATTTTAAAGTTTTCAATTCCTGCCGCAATATCTTTGCTAATTACTGCTATTTACAATATTGTTGACCGTATGTTTGTTGGCAATTTTTGTGGAACTTCTGCTTTAGCAGGACTTTCTGTGTGCTTTCCACTTTCATATATGATGATGGCTTTTGCTCTTACTTGTAGTGCTGGTGGTTCTACTTTTTTTAGCTTATTTTCAGGTAAAAATGATAACAAAAATATGCAGCTTTCTTTTGGTAATTCAATGGTTCTTGTATGTATTTTTGAGATTTTTTTAACTGTTGTTTTATTACTATTTCCTAACCCTATCTTAAAAGTATTTGGAGTTACTGACTCAGCTTATTCTTATGCTTTATCCTACTACAAAATAGTAGCTTTAGGTTGTTTATTTCAAGGTATTACTCAGTTGTGTTGTGACTTTGTAAGAGTGTCAGGTAAACCAATTCTTGGTATGTGTGTAACTGGCATTGGCGCTGTCACTAATATTATTCTTGATGCTGTATTTATTATTGTCTTTAAATGGGGTGTTGTAGGAGCTGGACTTGCTACTGTTACTGGCCAGATAATCTCTGCCATTTTTGGATTAACTTTAATCTTTACACATAAGTCACAAGTTCGTATTTCAAAAGACATTTTCAAACTCAATAAAAAAATGTGTTCACAAATCATCTCTTGTGGTTTTGCATTTTTCGTAGCACAAATGGCAATGGCATTTATCAGTCTTGTATATAACAGTCAGCTTGGAAAATACGGTGGTGATATAGCAATAAGTGTTTATGCTGTTATTTCAAGTATTATGACATTCGTTATTATGCCTGCTAGTGGAATTAGTCAAGGTATTCAACCTATTGTTGGTAATAATTACGGTTCAGGTAACTTTAAAAGAGTATCTGAAACACTTGTAAAAGCAACTATACTTTCCGTTAGAGTTACTTGTGTAATATGGATAATTGTACTTATTTTCCCAAAACAAATACTTGCAGCATTCGGTGGAACTGAGGAAATGTTCTCAATCGGTATTACAGGACTTCGTATTAACTTTTGTATTACTCCAGTTCTAGGCTTTGTAATGCTTGCAACTACATTTTTCCAAGCAATCAATAGACCAGCTCCATCTATTGTAATTACACTTTTAAGACAAGTATTATTTTTAGTTCCATTTATATACATATTCCCTATACTTTTTGACATAAATGGTATCTTTTTTGCTCAGCCAATAAGTGACCTTTTAGCAACAATTCTGTCAGTATGGCTTGTTATTCGAGAACATAAAAAAATGATTACTAATTAACAATCAAATTTACTATTTATAATAATATATAAACAATAAATAAACCACTAAAAAGAACAATTAATTATATTTTATGACATAAACAAACTTCTTAAATAACGTCATACAAATATGACTGATTGTTCTTTTTTAGATTTGCTTATAACTACTGATATCTTTAAAAAGTCCAATTCACAAAATTAAAAACCAAAGTCACTACTCTTGTTTTAGATATATCCTTGTGATATAATACTAAAATTAAGAATGTATACAGGAATATTTTAAATAACTGTTACAATATGGAATGAACATAAAAATAGAAATGGAAGTGTTAAAATGAATATTTTTAGGAAAAAAGACACCGATACTACTAAAGAAACTCAACAGACAGTTTCTCTTGAAAAGGAAAACATGAAACGTGTATGTGACGGTGTCGATGTATTACAAAAAGAACTCAAACAATATATTAATAAAAGCACAAATATGTCCCGCTCTATTGATACCATTTTAAATAATACAAGCGAAGCAGAAAATTCACTTAGTGTTATAAATGATGTTTTTACAAATATTAACGATAATTATGAACAATTTCATTCCTTTGCTAATGAAATCAAAGATGTAATGGAAAAATCTGATGAAACTATCGAACTTGCTAACAATCGTATTGATGAACTCTCTAATCAGATTGGCAGCTCTAATACTCAACTTGTAAAAGTAACAGATACTTTTCAACAAGTAGAAACCGACTTTAATACTATTACTGAACTTACAAGAAATATTACAGGTATTGCTTCTCAGACTAACTTACTTGCATTGAATGCTTCTATTGAAGCTGCCAGAGCTGGTGATGCCGGTCGTGGATTTGCCGTTGTAGCTCAACAAATACAACAGCTTTCATCGTCAACCACATCTTTAGTTTCAGGAATTGAAAATGCTATCAATACTCTTTATTTTACTCTTGCTAGTATGCGTCAAGAAATTGAAAAAACATCTCAAGCTATACAGGGAAACGTTGACTATACAAACAATGTAAAGGGAACATTTGACGATATCCGCAACTGTACTTCTCAAGTAAAAGAAGTTAGCAATAATATTGCAAGTAAAATCTCAGACACAAGTAGAGAAGTCGACCAAGCCAATAAAGGAATTGCTTCTTCAGAAAAAGCTATTCAGCAGATTGAAAAAGAAGTCAATGTATTAAATGAAAAAAGTTCTAGTAATTCTACTGGATTAAATCAAATCGAAGAACTTGTTTCACAACTTCACAATATAGCTTATAATAAATAAGACAACTATATTAATTATTTTAAACTTCTTAATATTAATATTTATTAAAAACTACTTAATAATACAAAAATGTCGTACATATCCATACTTATAAGTAAAGATATATACGACATTTTTAATATTAAAATATTAATTTAATTTTTCTATGATAAGCTCTTATAAAATGGAAAATAATGTTGCCAACTGCTATTATAATATGTATAAGAAAACTTTGTTATCTTAGAAAGCTGTTCTTTAATAATATCTTTATTATTACTATCATCAACTACTTCCTGCCAACTATGTACACCATAATGTCTTAACACATCTATCTTTGTTGAAAATTCATCATATCCTTTTTCATTAAGATAGTCTAATCCAACTTGATAATCTTCTTGAAATTTTTTAAGTGCATTATGGGTGTTTTTAAATATTACATTTCCATAAATATTTATACCTAGTTCATAAGCTTTATCATTGCCAAAATCATACGGCTTATCATAGTCTTTTATAGATATCTTAGGTAAAATTTATATTAAAATAGTAACAATTATTAATATAAAAACAACTGTGCTAATTTTCTTTTTCATACTTCCACCTATATTCTATTGCCATTTTTATCAAATGTAGTTTTTAATGCTTTTTCAACTTTTAATATAGAAATAAGCATCACAATTAATTGAACTGTTTCAATTATTATTGTCGCCCATGAAATCGTATCAACACTACTTTTAATAAAAAATAGCTGAACTATAATTGTTGGTACTAATACAATGCAGCCTATATATACCCAAAGCTTTCCGCAGTAAGTTTGAGCAAACTTCCAAGTATCGAGGTTTAATCTTGACATCGTAGTTCGATAGCCTACCAGACCATTGATTTGTTTTGGTGGGTGTTTATACATCATGTATCCAGCTATAATCATTACAATAGGTATTGTTAAATTACACACAAACATTGAACTAAAAAATGCCATAACAATCACCCCCTTTTCTATTATGCTATTATGCTATTTTCTTTAACATTATCTCTTTTTTATATTATACCAACAATTTATTATTTTGAAAATATCATATCAATATAATATTAAAAAATGGCAAAACATAATAAAAGTTTATACCCTTATATTATGCCTTGCCATTATATTATTTCTAATTCTTAAAGCTATGAATTGGTGCTGGTATTCTTCCCTTTCTATTTACAAAAGCTGAACAGTCAAAGTTGTTGACTGGCATTATTGGAGCATATCCTAATAAACCACCAAACTCAACTGTTTCTCCAACGCCTTTTCCAATAACCGGTATTACTCTTACTGCTGTAGTCTTTTGGTTGACCATACCAATAGCTGCTTCATCAGCTATAATTCCAGAGATTGTTGAAGCTTTAGTATCTCCCGGAATTGCTATCATATCAAGACCTACGGAGCACACACAAGTCATTGCTTCGAGCTTTTCAATTACTAATGCTCCATCAAGTACTGCGTCAATCATACCCTGGTCTTCACTAACCGGAATAAATGCACCACTAAGTCCTCCAACATAAGAAGAAGCCATAACTCCGCCTTTTTTAACTTGGTCATTAAGTAGTGCAAGTGCCGCTGTTGTTCCCGGTGCTCCTGCTCTGGCAAGTCCGATTTCTTCAAGAATATCTGCAACACTATCTCCAATAGCAGGAGTTGGCGCAAGTGATAAATCTATAATGCCAAAAGGAATCCCTAATCTTTTTGAAGCTTCTTGTGCAACAAGCTGACCAACTCTAGTTATCTTAAACGCAGTCTTTTTAATTGTTTCGCAAAGTACTTCAAAACTCTCACCTCTTACTTTTTCAAGCGCATACTTTACAACACCCGGACCACTTACACCTACGTTGATAATTGCGTCATCTTCTGATACTCCATGAAATGCGCCTGCCATAAATGGATTGTCATCAGGTGCATTACAAAGTACAACTAGCTTTGCACAGCCTAGTGAATCTTGTTCCTTTGTGTACTCTGCTGTTTCTTTGATAATTTCACCCATAAGTCTTACAGCATCCATATTAATACCTGTTTTTGTAGAACCAACATTGACAGAACTGCATATTAATTCAGTGCTTGCAAGTGCTTTTGGAATAGAACGGATAAGAAGCTCATCACTCTTTGTCATACCCTTTGACACGATAGCTGAATAACCACCAATAAAATTAACATCAACTTCATGTGCTGCTTTATCAATTGTCTTTGCTATTGTTACATAGTCATCAGGTGTCTTACAAGCTGCTGCACCAACAAGTGATATTGGTGTTATTGATATACGTTTATTTACAATAGGTATACCAAATTCCTTTGCTATATCTTCACCTGTTGAAACAAGGTCTTTTGCAAGTGTTGTTATCTTTTTATATATTTTTTCATTGACTTCATCAAGGTTATCACTGGCACAATCAAGAAGGTTAATTCCCATTGTTATAGTTCTTACATCAAGATTTTCTTGTTCTACCATTTTATTTGTTTCATTAACTTCAAAAATGTTTATCATAATCTCGTATACCTTTCTTAATTATTAAATTCTGTGCATCATGTCAAATATTTCTTCTCGCTGACACTTAATAGCTACACCTATTTCTTCTCCTAACTTGTCAAGAGCTGCTGAAATTTCATCAAAAGTCTGAGTTGAATTATTAGTATCAACTATCATCATCATATTAAAATAACCAGAAACTATAGTTTGAGATATATCTAAAATATTAATCTTAGTTTCTGCAAGATATGTACATACCTTAGCAATAATTCCTACAGTATCCTTACCCACAACAGTTATAACGCATTTTCTCATCCTGTTTCCTCCTGCTACTAAAAATATAATAGCTTTTCCTTTCATATTCTATTAATTATTTAACTAGCCTTTAAAAGCTAGTTTTTTATCATTATACTTTTGAAAAGAAAATTATTCAACCATTATTTTAATTTTCATTATATTTTGCACGATATTTTTTAAAAAAATACAAAATGTCAGACATTTCGCTTTTATATTACAATGTAATCTCTAACTTTTTATACTTCTATTATACGAGATGGTTCACTTCTTTTTGCTACTTCTATATTAAAGTCGTTTGATTTATATATATTTGTACTTGTATCTATTGCAAGACGAACTGTTTCATAAGCAAGCTTATCATAATTATTCTCTAGGCTTAAATGCCCTAAAAGTATATTGTTTACGTTGTCATTTAACAGCTTGTTAATAAGTTGCCCTGACGTTTCATTAGATAAATGCCCCTTATTTCCCAAAATTCTTTGCTTAAGATAATAAGGATAACTTCCAACCTGCAATAAATTAATATCGTGATTAGCCTCAACTAACATAGACTGACACCCTTGTAAATTGTCAACTATATATTCATCAAAAAACCCCAAATCAGTAATAACCCCCGCCTTTTTTGTACCACACGAAACTGTATATGCTACTGGGTCAACTGCATCATGCGAAACAGAAAAAGCATGAATATTAAGGTCATTTATCTGTATATCTGTATTAGAACTTATTGGCATAAATAGTTCTTTTGGCATGACTCCTAATGAAGCGGTGTCAAATATAGCTTCTATTGTACCCTGTGTTGAATACACTTTTGTATGGTCTTTTCTTGAGATTACACCAATTCCTTTTGTGTGGTCTATGTGTTCATGAGTTACAAATATTGCCGATATATCTGACATTTTTAAATCTGCTTTTTTAAGTCCTTCAACTATTTTTTTACGACTAACTCCTGCATCTATTAATATATGAGTACTGTCAGAACCTATATAAATACAATTTCCACTACTGCCACTTGCAATAGACATCATTCTCATTACTTTACTTCCTCCCAGTACAAATCAACTAAATCTCCATCTTTTATAGGTGACATATAGTTGCAAGAAACACCATTTAACTTAAGCACAACATTTCCCTTTGGCTTTGATAAATCAAAATCATAAAAATCAAACAAATCAACAAGTATGTAGCTTGACTTTCCCTTAAGGCGCACTGGTTCACGATTAACAAGAATTACAATATCTTTTTTGTTAGCTTCTTGTGAATTGTCTTGATTATTAGAATTGTCATCAGCCTTATCTTTATTATCGCTTACATTTTCACTATCATTTTCGTTACTATTTTCTGTATTATCTATTTCTGTATTATCACTATTATCTTCTGTAGCTTCGTTATTTTGAAGCTTTTCATCATTTTCATTAGCTTCACTCTCGTCATCTTCATTAAGAATTTCTCCTGTTGTAAAGCCCCTGTTCAATGGATTATTTTCCGTTACTGCGTCTGTCTTTACGCTAAAGTTTTCATAAACCTTAGTGTCATCACTAGCTATTTCATTGTTGACATATACATTGTAATTAGTAATGTCATAGTCAAGAAATTCAAATAACTGCTTAACTGTGTAATAATTTTCCATTTTAATATTATCACCAGTTTCAATATCGTAAAATTCTGAACGAAGCTCTCCATTGACGTAAGCAAACTTAGGGCAGAGTATATTCTTTCCATTTACGACAAATTCAATAGTCGACTTAAATTCATCAAGCTGACCTACTGTCATCTTCGCAGGTTCACCAATAGTTGACTCTTTAACTTCGATAATGTCATTTTGTTCAATAGAAGAATTAAGGTTAGCAAGTCTTCCGTTAAGTGTTACAACTGCTCCCTCTCCTGCTGTTCCTCTTACAAGGTGAGTCTTTCCATTAACTGTAAATTCAAGCTCTTTACCTCTTCTAGGAAAAAGTCTTTCATTAGGAAAACCTATCTGCATTACTGCATCAACTACTGTAAGATGGTTGTTGTCATAAAGCTTAATTCTTTCATTATTAACATTTACAAAGATAAAGTTATTTTTTTGAGTATAATAATTAGTACAAATTCCTATAGGAGTTACATATAATGAATCCTTTTTAAAGTTGTCTACTCTAAAATCAACAGTTGTAAGAACTTCTGGGCCTCTAACTGCCACTCGCTGTCTTGCAATACCAAGATAATCAGCTATCTTATCAGTATAACCTGTTATCTTACCACCACCACCTACAACGAATACGGCATTGACTGGCTTGCCACCATTTAACTCTACTATCTTATCAGCAGTATTTTTTGCCATAGTATCTACTGAATTATCAGCTATTTTTAATATCTCATCAACTGTAATTGTCTGTTCTATTCCCATAATATCGTTAAATACTATTGGCTCATTGACATCTCCACCTGCTGCAATCTTAATTTTTTCTGCTGTGTTAAAATCAACTAGATAATTCTTTGCAATAACTTCTGTAATTTCATCACCTGCAAGTGGTATCATTCCATAAGCAATAATACTTCCGTCTTTTGTAAGACATATATCTGATGTTCCTGCACCAACATCTATAAGACCGATATTTAACAATCTATACTGCTGTGGAATTGCTATATTCATTGCTGCAATTGGCTCTAATGTAAGACTTGCAACTTGAAGTCCCGCATACTCAACAGCCTCGTAAAGTCCATCTACAACTTCATCTGGAAGAAATGTTGCAATTAATTCAACTCCTATTTTATTAGCTTTATGTCCTTCAAGATTAGTTATATCAAACTCATTTAATTTATATTTAATTGGTGTATTACCAACACAATAAAATTGTATATTACTTTCTGCTGAATTAATTTGCATGTGAGCTTTTTCAACCGCAAGAAGATTAAGTGAATATATATGTTCTTGAGTCACTCTTGTTTCTTCTTCAAATTCATATTCTGCTGTAGCATTGACAGTTCTTAAAACACGACCCGCAGCAGCTATACACACGTCTGAAAGCTGTCTTTCAAGTTGTCTTTCAAGTTCGTTTTTTACAAATCTTATTGTATCTCCTACCTTGTATATATCATGTATCTGTCCATCAAGCATAGCTCTTGTGTCATGCTCTTTTTGTGCCATTGCAACAACATGAAAACCAGTTCTGTCCATGTATCCTACAACACCAACTATACTTCTTGTACCAATATCAAGTCCAAATACTAAATCATCTTTTATGGATGTACGATTGTCCATAATGCTCCTCATTTCTACGCATATTTTTACTAAAACTTGCTGGTACTTTGTGCGTATTGTACCAGCTTTAAAAGTATTTTAAAAATGTATATTAATCATAGCAATTCTTATAACAACTTTTCAATCTGTGACATAGTGTCTTCAATATCTTTGCTATTGTCTATTACGTTAATGCAAGCTTTTTTATAAGCTTCTTCATTAAGCTGACTTTTAAACACACTGTCTATCTTTTCATCGGAATATCCCCTGCTATCCTTTAATCTTTGTCTTCTCATATCAGCAGGTACATATATATACCACAACTCATCACAAATCACATCATAGTGGTCTTCTATAAGAAGCGCAGCTTCTACGAACACATAATCATAAGTGCCGGCAATCTTAAGTTCATTAATTTTATTTAATATTATCTTTTTTACAAGTGGGTGAATTATGCTATTTAACACTATACGTTTATTTTCATTGTGAAATACTATAGTAGCAAGTTTTGTTCTATCAATATTTTTGTTTTTATCTAAAATATCTTCTGAAAACATTTCAACAACCTGCTCATATCCTGCATTACCTCTACACATAGTTTCTTTTGCTATATCATCAGCTATAAGAATATATGCGTTAAATCTTTCTTTTAAAAGCTTAAGAACACTACTTTTTCCAGACCCCACTCCTCCTGTTATTCCTATTACTCTCATATAACCTCCTAATGTGCTTCAAACCAATTATTGCCTTGTTTCATATCTATTTCAAGTGGAACGTGAAGGTTAGCTGCATATTTCATACCATCTTCAATTATTGCCTTAACTTCTTCAAGCTCGTCTTTATAAGTTTCAACTAAAAGTTCATCGTGTACTTGTAATATTAACTTTGATTTGAGATTTTTATTTTTAAGTTCATTGTATACTCTTATCATTGCAAGCTTAATAATATCTGCTGCTGTTCCTTGAATAGGCGCATTCATTGCCACCCTTTCTCCGAACTGTCTTTGCATAAAGTTACTTGATTTTAATTCTGGTATCTGCCTACGTCTGTTGTACATTGTAAGTGAATAGCCATTTTTCTTTGCTGTTTCTACAAGGTTATCAATATATTTTTTAACATCTGGATATGTTTCAAAATACTGCTCTATATAACTTGTAGCTTCTTTTCTTGTTATACTAAGGTCTTGGCTTAAACCAAATGAACTTATTCCGTATATTATACCAAAATTAACTGCCTTTGCATTACGTCTTTGTGTATCTGTAACTTCATCAAATGGTACACCAAATACTTGTGAAGCTGTTACTCTGTGTATATCTTGCGCTGACTTATAAGCTTCAATAAGCTTCTTATCGCCTGACATATGTGCCATAATCCTAAGTTCTATCTGCGAATAATCGGCATCTAAAAATACACAATCCTTTTTTGGTACAAATACCTTTCTTATTTCTCGTCCCATCTCCATTCTTATTGGGATATTTTGTAAGTTAGGCTCTGTACTGCTTATTCTTCCTGTCGCAGTAATTGTCTGATTGAACTTTCCATATATTCTTCCATCGTCTTTTATATATACTGCTAGTCCATCTGCATAAGTAGATTTAAGCTTTGATAACTGTCTGTATTCTAGTATTTTTTCGACAAATGGATACTCTGGTGCAAGCTTTTCAAGAACGCCTGCGGCTGTCGAATAACCACTTTTTGTCTTTTTGCCATTAGGCATGCCTAACTTTTCAAATAGTATTACACCTAACTGCTTTGGCGAATTAATATTAAATTCTTCTCCTGCTTCTTTGTATATGTCTTGTTCTAACACTTCTATCTTTTGAGCAAGCACTTTTCCATAATCAGAAAGCCCTTGCTTGTCAACTTTTATTCCTTCTGCTTCCATTGAATAAAGTACAAATAAAAGTGGCATTTCTATATTATTGAATAAATCGGACATTTCTTCATTTATAAGAATTGCTTGTATTTTTTCCCAAACCACAAGATTTATATAACCTTCAAGGCAAGCCATACGACAAAGTGCTTCTTCGTTAATCATAAGACTTTGCGCAAATGTTGACTTTCCTAGAAGCTCTAATCTTGAATTAACATTTGCCTGTAAATACTCTCTTGCAAGTGTATCATAATTATATTCATCATTATTAGGATTGATAAGATATGCACCAATACCTACATCTGCAAATGAGCCTTCATCAACTTTTAATGCGCTCTTTTCTGTATTATCTTGTGTATCTTTAAATATAGACAAATATGTCTTTAAATTATTAGTTATAATATGTCTTTGTGTACTGCTAACACACACCTGTGTTAATTTATCTTGAATATATTCTGATGTAATAAAACCAATCGCAGGTATAAAGTATATATTTTCCTTATCAAATGCTAACGATATAGCTGATATAGTATTATCCTCATAGCAAACTGAAAGTCCAATACTCTTATCCTTTACAAGCTCTTTAGCTTTTTGGAATACATCTTCTGCTTCTGATAAATCAGATACTTTTGTAAAATTGTTATATATATCAAGTTCTGCTTTTATCTCGCTATTGTCAAATCTTTTTAAAAATGTCTTAAAGTTATATCGTTTAAAAAGTTCAAACGAATTAGGATTAAAAAATCCACCAACTTGTGCTTCTTCTATATCATAATCAATAGGTACATTAATATCTATTGTCGCTAAAAACTTACTTAACTTTATCTGCTCTACATTTTCACTAATAGACTTTTTGGCTTTGGGTGGCTTTAATTCTTCAAGATGTTCAAATACATTTTCTATACTGTGATACTGCATTATAAGTGATGAAGCTGTCTTAGGCCCTACTCCCGGCGCACCCGGAATATTGTCTGACGTATCTCCCATAAGTGCTTTTACATCTATAAATTCAATGGGAGTTACTCCATAAAGCTCATTAACATCACTAGGAAGATAATCTTCAACTTCTGTAACACCTTTTTTAGTCTTAGGTATTCTAATCTTAATGTTAGTATCTGCTAACTGTAATAAATCTCTATCACCAGATATTACAGATACATCTATTCCTTGACCAGCACATTTTTTTGCAATTGTTCCAAGCAAGTCATCGGCTTCAAAGCCTTCCTTTTCTACTACTTTAATATTCATTGCTTTTAGTATTTCTTTTATAAGTGGAACTTGTTGCTTTAACTCGGGAAGCATTGGCTTTCTAGTCCCCTTATAATCTGCAAACCTTTTATGTCTAAATGTAGGAGCATGAACATCAAAAGCAACTGTTATATAATCTGGCTTTTCTTCATCAATGAACTTAAACATTATATTTAAAAATCCATACATTGCATTTGTGTGAATACCCTCTGAATTAGTAAGGTCTGGAACACCGTAAAATGCTCTATTAAGTATACTATGACCATCTATTAAAATTAACTTTTTACTCAAAACTTGCTACCATGCCTTTCTTTGATGATTATTATATATTGACCATCTAGTGTTAAAAAAATTTTATAATAATGTATGATATAAATGTAAGAAGTATAAATACATTACTTGCACCAAAACAAAACATTACATTTTTATTATGCTTTTTTATAGTCGCAATATTAATTCTGCTATCCTTAATTTTTTTATCTATAAGTCCCTTAAAATCATACTTATCTAAAAGTTCCTTATATTCTTTTTTTATTGGCCTGTCTACTGCCATATCATCAAGCCCATACTCAATTATATAGTAGATTTCAAATTCTTCTTTACAATCATTACAGTTCTCTATATGATTTACAAATTCTTCTTCATCATTACAGGATAACCTTCCCAGGTCAAAATCTTTTATCATTGACTGATATTTTTTACAATCTCTCATTTGGCGTTCCCCTATATAAACTATTTTAAGGCACAGACATTAATTTTAAAATTATTATATCATTTTTTTATTAAGATTAATAGTATATAGAAATAAAAAATACCCCTTTATCAGAAATAATCTGATAAAAGGGCAAAAGGAAAAACCATTATGAAAAAATGCGGATGGTGGGACTTGAACCCACACGATGTCACCACCGGCAGATTTTGAGTCTGCTGCGTCTGCCATTCCGCCACATCCGCTAATATGTAAACTAAAAACTTGTTACACTACTTTTTAGATTATACATGTTCTTAGTATTTCTGTCAAGGCAATTTTTCTAAAAAAATAGGGGTAGGGGGGAAGCAGGGGGATTATTTTGTGGTTGATGGATAAATGCTAAGTTGTTCTAAGTTGTGCTGATTAAGACTTATTTAACCTGACGTGAACGCAATCAATGCGACATCGTGTCGCTGATTGCTTTCCCCCTGCTTCCCCCTCTCGTCCCACTACGTCACCTGCGCCCTGCTACATTTGTTTTTTTATATTTTATATTCTTTAACTCTATTTGCTTCTTTTTTCGGTTCTAAACTTTAACCCCCACTCTTGACAAAGAGCCTCTTATTTCTTGTTCAAGACGTAGTGGAATGGATAAAAAATGGAGTGTGTTTTTAGGACATAGAATAAGTATTTAGTAACTCTTAGATAAGCTATTCAAAGTCAGGGGAAATTGCACACGATGTGCAATTTAGGAAAAAGCGACACGACGTCGCATTTTTTCCGACCCGTACGTTTTAAAAAAACTTTCTAGCTTATCTTAGAGATACTTAATACTTATTATCAGTCCTAAAAACACACTCCATTTTTTATTTTATGAAACAATTACAGATTGTTATAAAGCTTCTCATATTCTCTTGCTGATGAATTCCAAGAGAAGTCGGCTTTCATACCTCTGTCAACAATCTTATTCCATTCACGTTTATGATTATAGTATACACTCTTAGCATAATTAATAATACTAAGCATTTCATGTGCGTTATAATTAGCAAATGAGAAACCTGTACCCTTATTCTCATATTCATTGTATGGCTCAACTGTATCCTTTAAACCACCTGTTTCTCTAACGATTGGCACTGTACCATAACGAAGGCTCATAAGTTGACTAAGTCCACATGGCTCAAACAATGAAGGCATAAGGAATGCGTCACAAGCTGCATATACCTTGTGTGAAAATTCTTCTGAATAGTAAATATTAGCTGATACTCTGTCATTATACTTCCAGTCAAAATGTCTAAACATATTCTCGTACTTTTCTTCACCAGTTCCAAGCACAACAAGCTGAACATCTTCTGTACATATCTGGTCCATAACATAAGCAATAAGGTCAAAGCCCTTTTGGTCTGTAAGTCTTGATACAATACCTATCATAAACTTACCCTTATCCTCAGTTAAACCAAGTTCCTTTTGAAGTGCAACTTTGTTTTTCCATTTTTCCTTTCTAAATGTCACTTGATTGTAATTAGCAACAAGACACTTGTCTGTTTCTGGATTATATACTTCGTAGTCGATACCATTTACAATACCACTAAGACAATTAGCTCTAGCATTCATAAGGCCATCAAGATTTTCACCATAAAATGGAGTCTTAATCTCCTCTGCATATGTAGAACTTACTGTTGTAACCCAATCTGCATATACAATACCACCCTTAAGATAGTTAGCATCTTCATAAGCTTCAAGCTTATCTGGAGTAAAGTAACTGTCTGGAAGTCCTGTAATATCCTTAACTTTCTTTAAGTTCCATATACCCTGGAACTTAAGATTATGTATTGTCATAATTGACTTAACTCCTTGATAGAAGTCACCCTGTGAGAAACGTTCTTTAAGGTATACAGGAATAAGACCTGTCTGCCAGTCGTGACAGTGAATAATATCTGGTCTAAAGCCTATTACTGGAATAGCTGAAAGTGCTGCCTTTGAGAAGAAAGCAAACTTCTCAATATCTTCATGTATCCAACCATAAGGCTTAGGACCTGAGAAATAAAATTCATTGTCAATAAAGTAGAAAATAACACCATTGTATTCTAATTCAAATACACCTACATACTGAGTTCTCCATGCAAGGTCAATATAAAAATGTGTTTTATATTGCATTTTTTCTCTGTACTCCCAAGGTATACAAGTATACTTAGGTATCATAACCCTTACATCATATTCTTCCTTGTTAAAATACTTAGGAAGTGAACCAACTACATCAGCAAGTCCTCCCGTTTTAATAAATGGTACTGCTTCTGATGCTATAAAAAGTACATTCTTCATACCTTTACCCTCCAACTATAAATATTCATTATATAAAATAAAGTGTAGCTTAAAAGCTACACTTTATTATATCACACTTTATTACAAATTACCAGTAACGTCTTACAGCTATAATAGACATTGTTCCACCCATATTAGCTGATGATATCTTAACAACATCACCTGGCTGTGGAGCATGAATAACTTGTCCTCCACCAATATATAAAGCCACATGACCTGGATAACATACAATATCACCTGGTAACGCATTAGCGATACCGCCTACATCAACACCACCTGCTGGAATTGCTGATGAACTAGGTGATACATATATTCCATACTGACTAAATAAATAATACATAAGACCTGAACAGTCAAAACCACTAGGTGACTTACCACCCCATACATAAGGAACACCAAGCATTTGATATGCAAGTGATACAACTCCTGATGCAACATCACTATTAGAAGCTACAACTGAACTTACATTAGCTGAAACTGTTGATGTAGAAGCTTGTGTTGAAGTACCTACTGTTGTTGATGAACTACTATTAGCTGAAGCTGCAGCTGCGGCCGCCTGTGCCTGTCTTTGTCTTTCTGCTTCTTCGGCTGCTGCTCTTGCTGCTGCCGCTTCTACAGCCTTTGCAAGCTGTTCTTCATAATCGTCAACTTTACTTTGCTGGTCAGCAATTGATGTATACAATGTAGCTTGCTTTTCTGTCATCTGATTACCAAGTTCTTCAAGCTGTTGCTTTTCACTTTCAAGAGAAGCCTTTAAGCTCTTAATTTCCTCAGTTGTCTTGGCTATTTCTTCTAACTTAGAACGGTCATAATTATATACATTCTGTACATACTCAGCCTTATTAAGAGCATCACTCATGCTCTGTGCTGTAAGAAATGCGTCTGTAATAGAAGTTGTCTGGTCTTCATACATATACTTAATTCTAAGCTTCATATCAGCATACTGCTGGTCTAACTTAGCCTGTGTATCTGCAAGGTTTTTATTAACTACTTCTATTTCATCATTCTTATCGTGCATTTTTACTTCGAGGTCATTCATCTCTATAAGTAAATTAGCAAGCTGATTTTCATAGTCATTAAGCTGTGCCTGTGCCTGATTTTTTGCATTTGTTAAATCTGATATATCATCTGCCCATACAGTTGAAGCTGTAATACTTGTTACAAGCATAGCCGCAACTAAAGATTTCGCTACTCTTTTGCGCATAAATTATTCATTCCTTTTCTTATTTTTTATACAAAAACAAATACTGTTGTTTGTCTTCTTCAAATATTACTAATATGTTACAATTCTGTTAAATTGATTTTAAAATTGCTTTAACATTATAATATATAATTAAACATAAATCAAGGCAGATTATTAAAAAAAACTAAAATTTAAGATAATAAAGTGTTAAATTTGAAAAATTTTCCTACTTTTTATTTGATATTGTACTCTAGGCGTATCTTATCTGCTATAAGTGCAATGAATTCTGAATTAGTTGGCTTTCCTTTGCCATTACTAATGGTATAACCAAAAAGACCATTAAGTGTATCAGTATTCCCTCTGTTCCATGCTACTTCAATTGCATGTCGTATTGCTCTTTCTACTCTGCTTGAAGTTGTTTGATATTTCTTTGCAATTGTTGGATATAATATCTTGGTTATACTGTTTATTACATCGTTATCTTTTACTGATAACATTATTGAGTCCCTAAGATATTGATAGCCCTTTATATGTGCCGGTATACCAATGTCATGTATTATTTCTGTTATATCAGCTTCAAGACTCCTATCACTTACTGCTTCTGAATTATCTGTTACTAATGCCGCTCTTTTATTGTCAAGCAACTTTTTGTTGCTTTTTACATATCTTATACGATTAATAAGCATTTGGTTATCAAAAGGCTTCATTATATAATATGTAGCACCCATGTTGAACGCATCTTCTGTCACACTTTCTCTACCTACTGCACTAATTACAATAAATGTAGGCTCTTTTGTTACGTCTTTATCTGTCTTGACTTTTTCCATTACGGTTAGTCCGTCAATCTGTGGCATAATAATATCCAGTAACACTATGTCTGGCTGTTTGTCTTTTATTATGTTTATTATCTCTAAACCATTTGTTGCCATTCCCACTACTTCAAAATCATTTTGTTCGGCAAGTACTTTGCCCATAATATTAAGCATTTTTTCATTATCATCTGCAATAGCTATTTTAACCATTCGCTTTACCCCTCCTCTAATCTAAAATGTAACATTTTCACAGTTGATTATATAATCAATGACAAATATTGGCAATATTATATTTTCGCATTATTCGACATTGTTTTAAAATACAATTTTTATTGACATTTAAAAATAGATGTACTATCATCTATTTAGATGTAGTATCAACTATTTTTTATAAGTGCAAGGAGGTTTTATTTTATGGATATTACTAAAAGACAAATAACTAAAATTGCTCGTGAAGTCAGTAAATTTACTGTTAAAACTATGAAGGAAGAAGGAATTGGAACTGCAGAATTTGATTTTATTCACCTTATACGCCATAATCCCGGAATTACTCAAGCTCAGGTCAGAGAAGCTTTAAAAATTGACAAGGGTGCGGCGGCTAGGCGTGCTTCTAGCCTTGAAGCTAAAGGATATCTTATAAGAAAACCTAATCCTAATGACAAAAGAAGTCAGCTTTTGTTTGCTACTGATAAAGCAGAAGAGCTTAAAGTGTCAAAAACTGCAATAGAGTCTTTATTTTACGAATGGCTTCTTGATGAACTTTCTGATGATGAAAAGCAAGCCTTTTGTAACACACTTGATAAGTTATACTGGCGTTCAAAAAATGAAAGACGTGATGATTTTCAACATTTGTCTAAAATTGTCACTAAAAAACTCGAACAATAAATACGAATTACTTCCTATTATATATAGAGTATTATTTATAAACTATTAACCAAAAGTAAAGCAGGTATTTTAAATCTGTTTTCTTTAAATATAATTTACTTGATAGTGTTAAAGAAGGGATTATTTATGACTGACAAGATTAGTTTTTATTTTAAGACAGAATGGAAAGTCCTTTTTATCGTTACTATTTCTGGAATTATCTATAATATAGGGCTTGTGGCTTCGCCTTGGTTTGAAGGACAACTCGCTGGTTGCCTTATGAATATACTTAATGGCAATGAAACTTTTAATGCTATGTTATATCTTTCAGCTATTTACATATTAGTAATTATCATTGTTCAATCTACACGATATATTAAACGTTTTTATGTACGTCGTTTTGCTAACAATATTAACCGTACAATGAAAACTACTCTTTACAGCAACTTAATATCTAAGAGTAAGCCCGAACTTGATGGCAATGGTGTTGGTGATATTATTACAAAGGCTGTACTTGATGTTGACGATTGTGCAGAAGGTATGAGAAAGTTTACAACTGAAATTTTTGATACGGGAATTGTACTTATTGGATATGTTTTTATGCTTATGTATTATGATTGGCGACTTACTTTAATATGTCTTATTTTCCCACCTATATCTTATTTTATTGCAGAACGAATGAAAAAGGTTGTACAAAAAACGGGTGCAAAGTTCAAGTTGCAAAACTCTATATTAAATACTGTTACAATGGATAGAATTTCAAATGCTGTTACATATAGAATATACGGTTGTGAAAGCAATCGAAATAATGATTATGAAAAGGTCTTAACAGACTACGAAACTTCTGCCGTAAAAGCAAATATATGGCTTAGTGCAATGCCACATTTATACAATATTATTTCTATGATTAGTGTGTTATTTATCATATATTTTGGTAGTAAAAATATATTAGGAAATGGTTGGCGTGTTTGGGACATTGCTACTTTTACTACATTTATTGCTTGTTACACAAAACTTTCTACTAAATCTTCAAAAGCTGCAAAGTTATTTAACTCTGTACAAAAAGCCCAAGTTTCATGGAAGCGAATTAAGCCACTTTTAAAAGATACTTCATCAGATAAGGTTGATAAAAACATTTCTATTTATGAAAATAGATTAAGTAGCATAAATAATATTTCCATAAAAGACAATACATTTTCATTTTCAGCGATGAAAGGTGAAATTATTGGTATAACTGGTCCTGTTGCTAGTGGTAAATCTACATTTGGCAGACAATTTTTATGTGAAGAAAAAGACAAACATTACAACGGCTCTATTAAATATAATTCTTATGAACTTTGTGATATTCCTGATAAAGTAAGAAATCAACTTACAGGATATATGGGACATGACCCAGAGCTTTTAAATGACACTATATTAAATAATATTGCTCTCGGTGATACAAAAGATATAAATGATATATTAAAGCTTGTATGTTTTGATAAAGAAGTAGCTTCAATGGAAAATGGTGCTTATACCGTTATTGGAAATGGTGGTGTGCGCCTATCTGGTGGTCAAGCGCAACGTGTGGCTCTTGCAAGGACTCTATATCACAAGCACCCTATTGTTATTCTTGATGACCCATTTTCTGCTCTTGATAGACCAACCGAAGAAACTGTTTTCCACAACATCAAAGAAAAGTATAGTGACTGTATAATTTTTATTATATCACACAGACTTTATCTATTTCCTGAAATGAATAAAGTTATTTGGATAGAAAATGGTGTTAAAACAGCTTCAACGCATGAACAACTTATGAAAGAAAATGCTGAATACAATAAATTATATAATGCACAAGCAAGTCCTACTTCTTCTAATAGAAGTTAAGTGCTTACTTAATATTGTTAAAAAATGGAGAATTACTATGATTAACAAACATTCAAAAAATATAATTTCTAATTCTGGTCATATAGTAAAAATAATAACTTCAACTATAAAAAAGAATTTACTTTTATCATTTTTTATATTATTTACAGTTATTGGTGAAGTAGTTATTTCTTTACTTCCACCTCTTGTATTAGGTGTTATAGTTGATAAACTCGTACTTTCACAAAATATTTCTTTATACCTTGCAATAGGATATTTTGCACTTATTATAGCTTGTGGTCTTTTTGAAGGAAGTCGAGATATTTTTTTGACAATCTTTGGTCAAAAGATTACTCATGCTATACGAAGCACTCTTATGCTTAAAATGACAACATTAAATGCTAACACTCTAAGTCGTCAAGAGCCGGGAAGTATAGTTTCAAGATTTGTCGGTGATGTTGATACTGTTGAAACACTTTTTACATCTGGAATTATCAGCATGGTTGCCGATGCTTGTAAAATAATAAGCATATTATTTATAATCTTTTTTAAAAACAAAGGACTTTCACTTTTATTACTTATTATAATTCCCGTAATCTTTGTATTTACTAGATTTGTGCAAACTCGTATGCTTACAGCACAGCTTACTAACCGTATAGCAATAAGTCGTGTTACTAATCACGTTCCAGAAACAATTAAATGTATAAGAACAATTCACAATCTTTCAAAAGAAGATTACATGAAGGAAAAATATAAAAACTTCATAGACGAAAGTTATCGCTCAATTGAAAAAACTAACTTTTATGATGCTATATATTCTCCTGTTATTCTTATATTTAATGCTGTTATTGTTGCGATTGTTATGCTTTTATCTGCTTCTAACAACAGTCACATACTTACATTTTTTGGTATGTCAGTTGGTACATCTGTAAGTATTATTAATTATATTTCACAAATATTTTCACCTATTGAAAGTCTTGGTATGGAAATTCAAACTATTCAGTCTGCCGTTGCTGGTGTAAAAAGAATTAATGAATTTCTTGACCAGCCATCTATGGAAAAACCTGTATGTGAAGCTAAGAATACTGATTTAACTTGCAATACAACTGACCCCGTAATTGAATTTAAAGATATAACATTTAGTTATGACGATAATAAAGTTATTCTTAAAGATATGAACTTTACAGTTAATAAGGGTGAAAAAATTACTTTATCTGGAAGAACGGGTGCTGGAAAAAGTACTATTTTTAAATTACTGTTAGGATTATATCCTGCCACTTCAGGTAATATACTTATAAATGGTATACACCCACAAGACATTTCAGATAAGCTTAAACGTAGTATATTTGGATATGTTGAACAGTCCTTTAAACCTGTATGTGGAAGTGTAAAAGACCAAATCACTTTATTTGATGACTCTTTTTCTGATGAACAGATAGAAAATGCGTCAAGGCTTGTAGGACTTCACGAAACCATTATGCTTTTTCCTAATGGATATGATACACCTTACAAAGCATCATTATTTTCACAAGGTCAACAGCAACTTCTTTCAATTGCAAGAGCTTTTTTAGCTAATCCACAAATTCTTCTTCTCGATGAAATAACAGCTAACCTTGACGCACAGACAGAGCAAAATGTACTTGAAGCACTTAACAAGGCTTCTAAAGGAAGAACTACTCTTTCAATATCTCACAGAATTTATACACATGATAATGGAAGAATAATACATATTTAATTTCCTAACATTTTCTCCAAATATATACCATAACCACATTTTGAATTATCTATGAACACATGAGTAACTGCTCCTATTATTTTCCCATCTTGAATAATAGGACAGCCACTCATTCCTTGAACAATACCGTTAGTCATATCTAACAGTTCTTGAGAAGTTACCCTAAATGTAATATTTTTACTTTCACTATTCGACAAATCTTCTATTACAATTGGATATTCCTTTAACTCTCCTTTTACATACATTCTAATCAATGCTTCACCTTTATGTGCTTCATAACTATAACCTACGGGAAGTAGAGTCAAATTGTATTCGTCTATTAATTCCTTATTAATCGTTCCATACACACCATTTGAACAATTAACATTAATTTGTCCTAATATATTTGACTTTCTATAATCTATAGTTCCTATAAATTCCCCAGGTGTTCCATCTGCCCCCTTTACTATTGATATTATATTTGTTCTATACAATGCTCCTTCGCTTATTTGAAGCATATTTTCTGTGTCTGTATCACTTATACCATGCCCCAATGCCCCAAAATTTCCATTTTCATCAATAAATGTAACTGTACCTATACCTTGTGCATCATCTTTAACCCAAAGTCCTGCTTTATACTCTCCATTTTCATTTTTAACAGGGCGAATACTTACATCTATGTTTGAATTATTTCTTCTTACAGTAAATACCATCTCGTCTGATGAAAACTCGCTTACCATATCCATAAGTTCTTCTTTTTTACTAACAACTTTACCATTTACCGCAACTATATAATCACCTGCTCTTATAATATTTTCACAAGGACTTATAAAATTGCCATATTCATCTTTAATATTTTCCGTCTTTACAACTAGCACCCCATCTGTTTTCATATAAAGACCAGCTTGAAAACCACAAGGATATACATTTTTTTGTTCTACGACATTGACATTTACTGGACTGACATCAAAAAGTCCGAAAAGTTTTAAGTCCATTTTATATATTCCAGTATTATTTGCAATAAATGTAACTGGCTTTTTAAAGTCAACGGTTTGAACAACATTATCTGCTGTTACTGGAAGATTTAACTCAATTGTCGTGGTTTTATTACTTTCAACATAAATATCTTTTGGAATTTTTTTCATTAGATTACCTGTGTATATTCCAAAACATACAGCAATAAAAACACTAAATATTGTTAAAAAAAATAACCCATATAAATTCTTATACTTGCGGTATACTTTCATAATCATCTCCATTTCTGAGCGTCTTTACAAACTTATAATAAACAGGTCTAAATATCATTTATATTTGTTTTCGCTCAAGAACAAATATCATATCTACATTGTTTATTTTTAACATAAGCCTGTGTTTTATGAATAGTATCTGCATATAACAGAATAATAATATAGGTTATTTTTTCTATTTGAATTTTAATTTGAATTTTGCCTTAAACTTTTTGGCTTTTATTTGAATTTTTTATTTTCTTTATTTTTTAATAAAAACAATAATTATATTAATTATTATTTTTTTTGAAAAGCTTAGCTTTTTCTTTTAACTCTTTTGCATTATCAAGTGCTGCACGAGTAAGCTCACTTCCTCCTAACAGTCTTGCAAGCTCTTTGTTGCTATCTTCCTCTCTCAACTGATATATGTCAGTTGTCGTTGAATTATTCGTAGAAGTTTTTTCAATCATAAAATGTGTATCAGCCATTGAAGCAATTTGTGGAAGATGGGTTATACATATTATCTGGTGGACTCTTGATAGCTCTGACAATTTATTAGCTACCATCTGAGCTGTTCTTCCACTTATTCCTGCATCTATTTCATCAAAAATTAAAGTTTCTATGTTATCTTGATTAGCTGTGACCGTCTTAATAGCAAGCATTATTCTTGATAATTCACCACCCGAAGCAATCTTTGAAAGTGGCTTCAAATCTTCTCCCGGATTAGTTGATATAATAAAGTGCATAAAATCATTGCCATTAGCAGTATACTCTTGTGTCTTTTCAAATTCTGCCTTAAACTTTACATCCAAAAAATTAAGTCCATTAAGTGCTGTAATTATATCCTTTTCTAAGCTTTTTGCAACTTCTTTTCTTATACTTGTAAGCTCGTTGCAAATATCATCTAAAACTTTTCTTTGGACTTGTTCCTTTTCTGATAACTTTTTAACAAGATTGTCATGGTCATACATTTTTTCTAATCTAGCTTTTTTATCTTCACAATAAAAAAGAATATCTGGTATTGTTTTTCCATATTTCATTTTAAATGAATTAATAAGGTCTAACCTTTGTCTTATTTCTTCAAAATCTTCTTCATTAAAACTTGCATTACTAATATAATCTGATATCATTCGTGTTGCATCAGTAACCATACTTTCAATATCAGAAAGTACATCGGCAATACTATCAAGACGTTTATCATACTTAGCTACTGAGTTAATAGCTTTTGAAGCCATACTTGTAAGTGTCGATATATTTTCGTTATCACCGTCAAAACAATTATATGCAGTATCAATACTTTCCATTATCTTTTGAGAATTAGACATTGCCTTAAACTGTACTTCAAGCTGTTCATCTTCTTTTTCTTTAAGACAGGCACTCTCTATTTCATTAACTTCATACTCCATAAATGAAATTTCTCTATTTCTTGTATCAGCATCAATATCTATACTTTTTAATTCTTTTATAATTTCTGAGTATTTATTATATTCTATTTTGAGTCGATTTTTTATAGGAAGTATTGTATCTTTTCCATAGTTATCTACAATATTAAGATGTTTCCCTTCATTAAGAAGAACTTGATTGTCATGCTGTCCATGAATATCTATAAGATAAGAAGCGATTAACCTAGCCTGCGTTGCTGTACAATTCTGCCCATTAACTTTAATTATCGAACGTGAAGGCATTATCTTTCTTGATATAAGCACATCACCATCATCTAATTCTTCAATATCCATATCACGAAGTACATTAATTATATCTTGATTATCTGTATGAAACATAAGTTCTGTAACTGCATAATCAGCACCTTTTCTTATAATATCAGCCGAAACTTTATTACCAATCGCAATATTAATTGAGCCTAAAATAATAGACTTACCAGCTCCTGTTTCACCTGTAAGTATATTAAGTCCATTATTAAAATATATATCAGCCTGTTCTATAAGTGCAAGGTTCTTAACATGTAAATTAGTAAGCATATATCCACCATTTCTTAAATTATTGCCTATATATTAAAATATAAGCAATAATTTTCTATTTATTATAATTATTAGGCAAGTTAATTTAATTATTATTATATAATTTACTGCTTATTAATAATATTTCTTAATCTTCCCATTACTTTTACAGTATCATCAACTGTTCTTACTGCACACATAATAGTATCATCACCTGCAATTGAACCGACTATTTCATGCCATTTTAATGCGTCTAATGCTGCACATACTGCCATAGCCATACCTGCTACAGTTCTTATAACAATAATATTTTGTGCCATATCCATTGAGATAAAGCCTTCTTTTAATACACGAATATACTTATTGTTCATCTCTACATCAGCATTTTGTATTATAACATATCTTTGCTTACCACCATCAACTGACATTTTAGTAAGATTAAGCTCTCTTATATCTCTTGAAACTGTAGCTTGTGTAACATTAAAACCAGCTTTATTAAGTGCATCTGCTAGTTCTTCCTGTGTCCCAATATTATATTTTTTGATTAACTCTATTATTTTATTATGTCTTTCAGATTTCATACTTCACCTCTAATTAAGTAACTACATCTTTGTTCTTATTCGTTGAAGAAAGCTAAGCTTGTTAGTCTTAATTAACTTAGCTTTTTTTTGTGACCTTTTTACAACTATTGTATCACCTGACACCATACGATAAAATCTTTCACCATCAAAGGTTGCCACTCTTTCTTCTTTTAACTTTTTATTATCACCTATTTTTATCATAATCTCATCATCTGCGCCAAATATTATACTTCTTTTATTAAGTGTATGTGGACAAATAGGTGTCATCATAAGAAGCTGTGCATTAGGCTGTACTATAGGCCCTCCTGCTGACAGACTATAAGCTGTAGAGCCTGTCGCAGTTGATACTATAACACCATCTGCTGAATAAGAATTAAGGTACTCATCATTAACATATATATCAAAATCTATAACACTTAATATCCCCATTCTATTAATAACTACATCATTAAGTGCCGTATTACTATGAATTAATTCATTGTTTCTATATATGTACCCATCAATCATCATACGACTGTCTATCTCATATTTATCTTCTAAAACCATACTTAATGTTTCTGTAACATTTTCCATATCAGTATCTGTAAGAAAACCTAATGTTCCAATATTTACTCCAAGCAATGGTATATCTGTATTAATAAGGTCTCTTGCTGCTTGAAGCAAAGTTCCATCACCACCTAATACAATTACACAATCTGTATCATTTGGTACGCAATCTGCATTAGTATATTTGTAATCCTTGTTATCTATACTTTCATCAATATCTTGACATTCACATTGCTTACCTTTTGACATTAGATATTCCATAATCTTATTAGTCATATCATGGTTTGGGTCTTTCTTCTTATTAGCAATAATATAAAAATTGTTAAAGCTCATTATTAAATCCCCTTAATCAAGTGTATCATGCGCTTTTTCTACTATGTCCTGTGCTTCAAATGGAATTTTTTCATATACTCCACTTGTATGCTTTTGTAAATGAAGAAGATATTCTATATTTCCTTCTGGTCCTTTTACTGGTGAAAACTCCAGATTAAGCACTTCAAAACCAATAGAAATTGCATAATCTATAACCTTATTAATTACTTCAAGGTGTACTGACTTATCTCTTACAACGCCATGCTTACCAACTTTTTCTCTCCCTGCTTCAAACTGTGGCTTAATAAGACAGACTATCTGACCGTCATCTGAAAGAAGTTCTTTTACTGGTCCTAATACTTTAGTAAGCGATATAAATGATACATCAATACTTGAAAATTGTATTTTATCTTCAATATCTTGTGGTGTAACATATCTTATATTAGTCTTTTCCATACACACAACTCGCTCGTCATTTCTAAGTCTCCATGCAAGCTGACCATGACCTACATCAACTGCGTAAACTTTTACAGCACCATTTTGAAGCATACAATCTGTAAATCCACCTGTTGAAGAACCTACGTCCATACATATCTTACCAGCAAGTGTAACATCAAAATTAGCCATAGCTTTCTCAAGCTTAAGTCCACCACGACTTACATACTTAAGTGTGTTTCCTCTTACTTCTATATTAACCTTATCACTAAAATTAGTTCCTGCTTTATCTTCCTTCTGTCCGTCAACATATACATTACCAGACATAATTATTGCTTTTGCTTTTTCTCTTGAAGCTGCTAATCCTCTGTTGACTAACAGTACATCTAATCTTTCCTTACCCAACGTTCTTACCTTTCTTATATTATAATATAATCTTATTTTTATATTAATCAATATTAATTTCACTATAAAATGAAGCTATTCTATCTGTCACTGTATCAGCATCAATTCCTGCTTCACATTTTAATATGTCAACACTTCCATGCTCAATATACTCATCAGGAAGTGTAATATTTTGTACATGAACATCATAATCATGCTCCATTACAAACTGACTAACCATCTCACCAAATCCACCTGTAAGCACATTTTCCTCCATAGTAACAATAAGTTTATGGTCAGTTTGACATTTGAATATTATATTAGAGTCAAATGGCTTTACAAAACGTGCATTAATAAGAGTTACTTTATAACCCTTTTGTTTAAGCTGCTTTCTTACTTTATCGGCAGTTACAACCATATTGCCAACTGCTATAATTGCAATCTGACTTTCCCAGTACATAACTTCCGCAGTTCCTAATTGTATCGGCTGTTTAAATTCTTCAAAATCAGTAACAGCTATACCTCTAGGATATCTTATTGCAAATGGTCCATCATAAAGTTCAAGTCCAAATTCCAGACCTTTTTTTAACTCCCAGTCATTCTTTGGCGCAAATACCGTCATATTGGGAATTGATGATAAAAATGATAAATCAAATATTCCCTGATGTGTTTCTCCATCACTTCCTACAAGCCCTGCTCTATCTATTGCAAAGACAACGTGCAATTGCTGAATACACACATCATGCAATATCTGGTCATAAGCTCTTTGTAAAAATGATGAATATACTGCAAATACTGGCTTTAAACCTCCTGCTGCCAATCCTGCCGAAAATGTAACAGCATGAGCTTCTGCAATACCAACATCATAAAATCTTTCAGGAAACCACTTAGAAAACTTTAAAAGCCCTGTTCCCCCAGGCATCGCCGCTGTGATTGCTGCAACCTTTTTATCCTTTTTTGCTATAGCACACATCGCTTCACTAAATACATCTGAATAAGTAGCTTGTTGCGACTTTGATGTAACTTCACCTGTTGATATATCGAAAGGCTCAATTCCATGGAACTTACTAGGATTTCTTTCTGCTGGCTTATAACCTCTGCCCTTTTGTGTCACAACATGAACAAGTACAGCATGGTCAATTCGTTTTGCCACACGAAATATCTTAATAAGTTTTTCAATATCATGCCCATCAACAGGTCCTAAATAAGTTATTCCCATACTTTCAAACATTTGATTAGGAATAATAAACTGCTTTAAATTAGACTTAGTTTTTTTAAGGTTTTCAACTATCACTTCACCTCGTGGCAGTTTATAAAGAGTATTAGCAATACTCTCTTTAAAATCATAATATGAATCCGACGACCTGACATCGCCAAGCATTTTCGATACTCCACCAACATTTTCTGAGATTGACATATTATTATCATTAAGCACAATTATAAAATTGCTCTTTAATGAAGACGCATTGTTAAGTGCCTCATATGCCATGCCACCAGTCAACGCACCATCTCCAATAACTGATACTACATTATAATGTTCATTTTGAGCATCTCTTGCAAAGGCATACCCTAGTCCTGCTGATATTGACGTAGAACTGTGACCTGTGTCAAATGCGTCATAATCACTTTCATTTCTCTTAGGAAAACCACTCATTCCGCCAAATTTACGAAGCTCATCAAACTTATTCTTACGCCCTGTTAGTATCTTGTGTGTATACGCCTGATGTCCTACGTCCCATATAAGCTTATCTTGTGGAAGATTAAGAACTATATGAAGTGCCATAGTAAGTTCTACAACTCCAAGATTAGACGCTAAATGTCCCCCGGTAACACTTATCTTATTAATAAGGAACTGTCTTATCTCCTCAGCAAGCTGGTTGTATTCTATCGGATTGAGCTTTTTTATGTCATTTGGCTTATTAATCTTTTCAAGTATCATAAACAGACTTGCCTTTCTATACCCGAAACAATCTATTTTTCTCTGTTAATCAGCTTTAATACAAGGCTGACAAGAAAATCATTATCTCCGTATTTTTTAATTATATCAATACCATTCTCAGACAAAGTACGCACATCTTCTTTCGCCTTATCCATACCGTATAAAGTAACATAAGTTGTTTTATTGTTCTTCTCGTCACTAAATACAGGCTTACCAAGCATTTCTTGTGTACTTGTCACATCAAGTATATCATCTTGTATCTGGAATGCTACACCCACCATATTACCTGCACGTTCAATATCTAATATTGCACTATTATCTGCTCCTGCAAGAATAGCTCCTGCCATAAACGCACCTTCAATTAACGCACCTGTCTTTAAATTAAATATAAATTCAAGCTCGCTTTCATTCATTGGCTTATCAGTAAGCCATACATCGAGTGATTGACCGCCAACCATGCCATATATACCAGCTTTCTTAGCAATAACCTGAGCTGTCTTAACACAATTCTTAAGCAAATCAGGATTATCAATTGTAAGCATAGAATTAAACATAAGTTCATAGGCATAATTTAACAGTGCATCACCTGCTAAAACGCCAAAGTCTTCACCATATTTTTTATGTGTTGTAAGCTTGCCTCTCCTATAATCATCATTATCCATTGCTGGTAAATCGTCATGTACAAGAGAATATGAGTGTATACACTCTAGCGCACACATAAATGGATATACTATTTTTTCATCTTTACCGCCAAATAAACGGTATGTTTCAAGCATTATAAGTGGACGTATTCTTTTTCCGCCTGCTTCAACACTATAGTTAGCTGCTTCAATAACTCTTTGCTGCATTCCTTCTTCTTTTGGAAGATATTCTTTGATTATATTATTAATCATATCAACCTTAACTTTTAATTCTTCATTAAAGTTCATCGTATCCACCTTCTTTATCGCTTAACACAATAATTTGTTTTTCAACCTTGTCTAATTGCTGATTGCAATTTTTAACAAGCTTAATACCTTCGTTATATATTTTTAATGCTTCGTCAAGAGATATATCTGGCTGTTCAAGGCTCTTTAATATCTCATCTAACTTTTCAAAGGACTGTTCAATTGTCTGTGATTTAGCCATATATACTTTAACTTTCCTTTCTAGCATTATTATCTAATTAGAAATATCATTATATAATATATCTGTTACATTGGCACTTACTATACCATCTTTAAATTGAAGTGTAATATGTTCATTTTCTTTAATATCATTAACAGATATAACTCTTTTACCTTGTTGATTTTTAACATAGCTATAACCTGCACTTAACTTAGCAAGCGGTGATACTCCTTCAAGCCTAGAAACATATAATTGAAGTGTATGTCTAGCCTTAGTATACTTGTCCTGCATAATACTGTTCAGACTATCTTCTAACTTTATAAGCTGATGCCTTTTTTCATTAAGTTGATTTTGTGGACTTAAAAACTTAAGCTTTAATTCACTTGTATCAAGATAGCTTCTCATTGAATTAATCTTATCTGTAATTCTTATATTAAGTGCTTCATTATAAGCTATAATTGTCTGTTCAACTAATGCAATATCAGCAACAGCTAATTCCGCAGCAGCAGAAGGAGTTGGTGCTCTTAAATCAGCAACAAAATCGGTTATAGTAAAATCGGTTTCATGCCCTACCGCAGATATAATTGGCGTGCCTGCATTAAATACAGCATCAATTACTACTGGCTCATTAAACGCCCATAAATCTTCAATCGAGCCACCACCTCTACCTACTATAATCACATCAAGCCCCATTGTATCAAGTGTTTCTATACCCTTTACAATACTTAGCTTAGCATTATCTCCTTGTACTAACGCAGGATAGAGTATTAACTGAACATAAGGATTACGCCTATACGAAATATTCATAATATCATGTATTGCCGCTCCTGTTGAAGCTGTCACAATTCCTATTCTTTTTGAAAACTTAGGTATAGGCCTTTTATACATAGCAGAAAAATATCCCATCTGTTCATATTCATACTTTAACTGCTCAAACCTTTTGTATAAATCACCAATTCCATCTAATTTTATTTCAGAAGCATATAATTGATACTTACCATCACGTTCATACACATCTATATTTCCAGTAACTATTACCTGTATACCATTTTCAACTACAAATTCAAGCCCTATTGCTTTACTTGCAAACATTATACAAGATATAGTTCCCCTTTCATCTTTAAGAGTAAAATATATATGCCCTGAAGTGTGGTATTTACAATTAGATACTTCTCCCTTTATTGAAATATGACTTAACACAAAGTCTTGTCTAAACATATTCTTAATGTATGAATTAATCTGTCCGACTGAATATACTCCTGCCATACTAATCCTCGTGTTATTTAATAATTATTCTTCTTCACTTTTACTTTCTTCTACATCTTGTTCGTTTTCATTTACAAGCTTTGCAAGAACTCCATTGATAAATGATGGAGCATTGTCCGCACCGTACTTTTTAGCAAGTTCTACGGCTTCGTTAATAGCTACATTCACTGGAATATCATTGTCATATTCAATCTCATATACTGCAAGACGCATTATTGCAAGCTCGGCTTTACCAAGTCTTGTTACTGGCCAGCCATTTGAAACTGCATTAATCTTTTCATCAATCTCTGGAATAAGTGCTGCTATAACTCTTGTCTTTTCTGAAATATATTCTCTGTTAGCATCGCTTATAGATGGGAGTGTATCCATATATAATCTAATCTGCAAATCTAATTCATTTGTATTATGAAATTCAACTCTAAATAATAATTTGAAAATGTGTTCTCTGATTGTAGACCTAGTCATTGATTTATATCCCCATTCCGCCGTATTCGGCATTTATAATAATCTTTATAATATTTTATTAAACAAAAAAATAACCTTGAAACCAAAAAAAATGATTTCAAGCCAAAACAGTAAGGAACTGCACAAGCCATGAATTATAGTTAGTTACGTCTAAGCTTCTAACTAAAAATCACTCTTGCACAGTTATTCCAATACTGCTAAAATCTATTCCGCTTCCATGTTCACAGCCGCAATTCTTATGTTCACATTAGAAACTTCAAGTCCTGTCATTGTTTCGATAGCAGACTTAACTCTTTCTTGAACTGTCTTTGAAACTTCTGGAATTTGGTAGCCATACTTAAGGTTAAGTGCAAGTGCTACTGAAACTTGATTATCCTTAACTGATATCTTAACGCCCTTTGATAAATTCTTCATTCCAAGCTTGCTTACTAACTCATTAGTAATGTTACCCGCCATAGAAGCTACTCCTTCAACTTCTGTTGCTGCAAGTCCTGCAATTATAGCAACTACTTCATCAGCAATCTTAACCTCACCTATATTATTGACGTTCTCATGTATAGTATAGGTGCTACCTCTATCTTCAAATTCTTTAGTCATATAACTAACCTGCTACTACATATACAAGTATGTATATGTCAGATGATGGCTACAATTTCACAATTTGTAGTGTACATACCTATAAATTATATAGGCTTCATCTAAATAGCTTTTCCTTTCCTATATTTTTTAACTTGCCACTTTGTATTCGTGGTCTTTTTGTACTTATATCTTATTATAATCAATTATTGGAATTATTGCAAACATTTATTGTAATCTTATCTGTTGTTACACCAGTTTTTCTTTTTACAACATCTTCTATCTGTGCTTTTTCATAATCTGTAAGTGTAGTTTTATTAACTACTACATCAACATTTCCATCAAGCATAGACACAACAACATCTTCAAAACCTTTTGCTTCTAATAACAATTCTGCTGCAATTTCTTTTTCTGAATTATCTGTTATTTGAGAAAGTTTTGCAACTGCTTCTGCTTTTGAAGTTTCTGTTAGTGCTGCATTATTAATTATATCCATAAGTGACTCTTTATTCTTTGCTCGAATTTGCTCTCTGTTAAGTTTTGCTTGAGATATAATTCCAGATGATACACCAGTTCCAGAAGTTAATACTACACTTCCCGGCTCTGTAAGACTTTGCTCGTCTGGCTCAGCATCATTACTTAATATATCATTAGTCACTTCATCTACTGGATTGGAAGTAGCCGCCGCTTCTTCTGTCTTAGAAGTGTTTTTTATTGATATTATATCCGAAATATTACCTGTGTAATTTATGTATCCTGCAATAGCAATCATTATCGCAAACCCTGTAATAATAACCTGATTTCTTTTAATCTTTTTCAACTTTGCCTCCATTCTTACAAAAACCTGTATACAAGCTTGTAAAATTTATAGCTAATTCATTTCAGATTTTTGCACTACATATAAATCAATCTAATAAATTATTATAGATTAGTAAGTATAATTATGACATTTTTAATACTTTTATTTTATGTGCTGGTACACCTAACAGTGCTTCAATTGCTGATGTTATTTCAGATACTACAGTTGGCTCACCACCTCCTTGTGCTACTACTACAACACCTTCTATCTCTGGCATATTTTCCATTGTGACAAATGGCTCATCTCCGTTATTTGTATTAGCTGATATATTAGTTGAAGAATTTTGTGACTTTTGAGAACTCCTAACTCCCCCTGCACTGTCAGTTTCATTGACACTTTCTTCTGATGAAGTCACATCTTTTGCTATTATTTTTTCAGAAGTATTTTTTACCGATACTACAACCTGAGCCTTTCCCACTCCATCAGCCTTTGACAATAACACCGATATCTTATCTTCAAGATATTCTTCATAACTTTTGGCACTATCTGATGAAACATTGTCTGAATTTACATCTGAACTATCCTTTGAATAACTACTCGATGAAGTTCCACTCGATAAATTACTATTTTCATCGTTACTGCTCTTTTTAGTAGGAAGTGATATCACAAGCAGAAGTACTCCTATAAGTACTACTATTGTTATTGTTTCTTTCCCCGATTTATTCATCAAATCTTCAATTAATTTCCTAAATTTTTTCAAAACCCCCACTCCCCTTACTTTCCATAAAAATTTCCCCACCCAACTCTCACCATCCACTAATTATACTTAAATAATTATTAAAACGTGGCTAACGCGTACGAAAAAAACTTTCCGTAGGATATCAGTAGTATATAAACTAAATGCACCATTAAAAGAACAGTAGGATATATTTGTATGCCAGAAGCGAACACCCTTGTTCGATAATGGCATACAAATATATCATGCTGTACTTTTACTGGTGTGTGTGTTTATATACTACTGATATCCCCACAGCAAAAAAACGCACCACACAAACTAACTATATATTACAATCCTATCCTGCGGTATCGCATAAAATTCCGCCAACTTCTGTTTTAACAAAGCCACCCTACTATCATCTTGTACATTATTATCCCTAGAATTACCATTTTCCAAATTATTAATATCTATTTTGGGTATACTAATCTTTTCAACGTCTGATACTGTACTATCATTAACTTTATCTGAATTACTATATTGTTCTTCCGATACAGTCAATTCTATTTTCGTTATTGAACCAAAGTCATCACTATTTTCATCAAAATCAATAACAATCTCCGTATTAATAGGATAAAGCCCTTGCTCTAATACAAAGTTTTCTATATCCTTTTTAAACTTCAAAGTATATTCATTTATAATATTATCCGAATTAGCTTCTTGATATTTAAGTTCATTTTCAAGCTTCTTAATATTCGATGTTTGTATTATATTGGCGTAAATTTCTGATAAAGACAAAGAACTCGGTAAAATATTTAATATCGGCTCTATACAAACAGCCAGCATAATAATACCGCATATATACTTAATATACTTGTCATATTTATCTGATGGTACAAGATGAAGCACTATATTTGACAAAATACTAACAATAAATATCTGCCGACACCAACTTATTATACTATCCATAAATTTCCCCTTATTTATGCAAACAACAAGTCAAAATCCATACTTGCGCAAAATTATCAACTGTCATCATAACTTAGTGTCCCCCATAACTCAAACCTAAATACTTACTAGTATTAATTTACATTTGAAACAATACATATAACTGCTGCCATAAGAATAAAAAGCCCTGCACAGGTAAGCACAATAAGCGACATAAACCCAATCGTGTCTGCAACACAATTTACAGCCTTTACAATCTGCTTGTCTGCTACCGGCTCTATTACCGCTGATACAACCTTAAGTAAACACATTGTAACAACTAGCTTAATTACAGGAATACTACATATAACTATTATAATAATAATTGCGCCAACACCAATTGTATTTTTTACAAGTGTACCTGCACTCATCACAGTCTGTCCTACTGCGTCAAGAGAGTCACCTACTACGGGAATTGACTCAACAGCTTTATAAAACACCTTCTTTTTAATCGAATCTGCCATTGGTGCTGTTATTCCTTTAATTCCGCCAAGCCCTGTAAAAAATATAATCGCAACTCGACAACTTATTTTTATTATAGCTGGTACAAAACTTGCTGCTTTTGTAAAATATTCTCTTTGCGTTACACTATCTGCCATTGAAAATATTATGTAGATTTTATTAAAGGGCAACAAAATATTTTTAAAAAACATATTAACAAATGTTATAAGCATAAGCACTACTTCATAATAAACAGTAGCCGTAACACTTCCCGTAACTGCCACGACTGCCGAAAAAAATACGGGAATAACTGCTTTATAAACAGATACACAAGAAAGTATTGCATTTTCACTTATCTTATACGAATTAGTGAAAGTTGCAAACAATATACTTATCAGTGCAATATTAATAACCATCTGCGCTGTTTCTGATACTTGGTCTTTTCCAAATGACGGTGTAAAACAATTAATTGCTGCCGATAATACTGCTAAAAGTATTATTTGAACTACTGTCATTTTATTACTCTTTATAGCATAACCAATCACTTCATCAAAAATTCTTATTAATTTATTTTTAAATGAATTGTTTGTATTTTGTGTACTATAATCTCCATATATTATCTTTAAAATATCTTCAAAACTTCCACTATACCCTGCGTCATTGATAGCCTCGTCTATATTAGAGTAATCATACATATCTATATCATTATTTTCTGTAGTAGTATTTTCTACTGCATAAGCTATTGAAATGTTATTGTATAATATAATAAATAACATTAATACAAAATTTAACCGCAGTATTGCTTTTTTATATAATCCTCCCATTTTAACTATCCTAATTTAATCTATACATTTTGCAACTACTTCAAACAGTGAGATAACAACGGGCATACTCATTGTAGCAATTGTCAATTTGCTAAATATCTCAATCTGCCCCGCAACTGCTTGATACCCATTATCTCTACATATATCTGCACTTAATTGTGTAATATAAGTTATTCCCATTACTTTTAACAAAAGCTCTATATACCCACTTCCCGATGAAAGATATGTTTTTAGTGTTTCAAGTTGTGTAATTACCTGCATAAGCTGTGACACTATATAAAATAAAATCGTAATAGAAACGCCAAGTGACACCACAACTGTCAACGGACTTTTGGCACTTTTTAATATCATACCCGATACAACAGCACATAAAGCTATTGTTGAGATTTTGAAAATATCCAATTAAATCACCCTTTACAACTCAAACATCTTTTTCATAGTTTCAAATAATTCTACAATATACGGCACTATCCAATACAATACAAGAAGCAGTCCTGCAAGGCTTGTCAAAAACGCCTGCTCATCTCTGCCACTGTGCTTTAATACTTGACTTAACACTGATACAAGTATACCAACCGCCGCTATTTTAAATATAAGGCTAACCTCCAATCCCCACTCCTCCTTATAATATTTCCCAACTTATTGTTTCTAATATTCACTATCTTTTCTATACAATACAAGCTATTTTTTAGCATTAAATATCTATTTATATAAGCAAAATAACAATAAATATCCCTGCCATAACACCTAAACACTTGTACACTTTTCCTTTTTGTTTTATATCTTCTTGCGCATTTTCAATAAGCCTGTCAAGCTCAAACACTGTCATATCTATTACTTTTATCTGACTTTCTCCATCAAGATACACCGGCATACGTCCGATTTTTTCAATAACAAAACAATCTTTATCATTTAGATATACTCCTTTAATATGCGTTATAACTGCATTTTCCCAAACATGATAAAAGTCTATATCTTCTTTTTTTGTAAGCTGTGTTGACACATACTTGTAAAATTCTTTTATGTGTTCGCTTTCTGCTACACACGATATAGTTTCAAATATTTCTGGCATATTCATTCCTGCAAACCCTATATGCCCCTTTATCATAATAAAAGTATCTTTAAAAGCTTTTAAACGCCTTACTCTTGACTGCATACAAAAGCACTTGTAAAACCCCATATATGTCGTTCCTAAAATCACTATAATACAACCTATAAATTTGATACTTACACCCCCTAATGCAATCACGTTTTTTACATCGACTTATTGCTTTAAGTCAATCATTTCTTTTATTGTACCAACTCCATTTTCCGATGAAAGTACTATTATATTTGAAAAAAAATCTTTATTTATTAGCTCTTTCATATAAGGTTTTTTGATAGCTTCATCAAGACTTTGTGAGTGCATTGTTGCAATAACTCTACAGCCACAGTTAATTATATACTCTATAGCTTCAATATCGTCTTTCATACCAATTTCATCTACTGCAATAACTTGTGGGTTCATCGAACGCACCATAAGAAGCATACCTTCTGACTTATTACAACCGCTTATAACATCAGTTCTCATCCCTAAATCATTTTGTGGAATACCATTATAAGCAGAAGCTATCTCCCCTCTTTCATCTATTACACTTACTCTCATTCCCTTTCTTTTTTCATTTCCCTTAGATAATTGTCTTATCATATCTCTTAAAAGGGTTGTCTTGCCACATGATGGAGGTGAAATTATAAGTGTATGTCCGAATTTTTCAAAGTTTATAAAATTCATAACTTTATCTGCGCAACCTTTTATTTCATGTGCAATTCTTATATTAATAAACGATATGTATTGCTGTGCTTTAATATGTCCGTTTTGTTCAATAACTTGTCCGCATACACCTATTCTATGACCGCCTTTAATTGTAATATAGCCTTGTCTTATATTGTCTTGATAAGCATAAATAGAATAGTTACTTATATATTCAAGACTTTGACGAATATCTTCTTTTGTCATTATATAGTTTTCATAAATATTTTCCCCATACTTTCCAATCGTAATGACAGGTTGCTTGGCTCTTAAGCGGATTTCATATACATTTTCAAGACTTATTGCACTTCTAAGTTTAATTGGTAATACACTTATTACATCATTTATATGCGCCATATACAAAAATAACCTCCTCACATATTGATAGGTGATATTTCTATCACGCCTATCTCAATATATGAGAAGGTTGTTTTCGTTATTCCACTGATTTTAAAGATGTAACCATTGCTATTTTCTTAAGCTTACCATTCATTACGACATTGACAAATACAGAAAATGTCATTGTAAGTAAAAACGCAAATACAAAAGAAACTGGTTTAATATCTGTTCCAAACATAACTCCATCTACAGCTATTGTTTTCATAATAAATGTATGAAGACCAACACCTAAAAATAATCCAACAAAAGCTCCTATAATTGTTATGATAATATTTTCACGATATACATACATTGACACCTCCATATCATAAAATCCTAATACTTTAAGTGTCGCTATCTCTCGTATTCTTTCTGAAATATTAACATTTGTAAGATTGTAAAGCACAACAAATGCTAACAACGCAGACGATACAATAAGTACAAGTGTTACAATATCAAGTGATTGTATCATGTTTGTAAATCTGTTTATAGTATCTGTAAAAAATGTTATATTTCCAACACCATGCTTGTTAAGATAATCCATTCCGATTGAATTTTCAACATCTGTCCCCTTTTCAACAAGCTTTGCCATAATGCTGTTATTATCTGGCATATCACCATATACACTGTTATAATAATCAGTACTCATAAATATGTAATCACCAACATACATAGTAATTATATTAGAAACTCTTAACTTTTCTACTTCTTCGTTATCATTTTCAGCGAATATATAATCACCAGTCTTTACATTCATACTCTCAGCAAGGCTCTGTGATATTACAACTCCGTCATCATCAATTGCAACTCTACTGTCGTCTTTATAAGAATACATTCCAATAAAGTCGCCATAAGGAAGTGACTTGTCTATTACATCAAATATTACATTATCACTTATTATATCTTCGTCTATATCTTCTGCTTCAAGTCCACCTTCAAAGCTTTGTGCTGACACATTAGAAGTATATGAGTAAACTTTCATTACTTGTGAAAATCTATCGTCATCATTTAACATATCACTAAGTTCATTAATAGATATATTTTCATCATCTTCCTGCTTCTTTTCATCATAATTCATTGATACGTCATAAGAAAATATCTTGCCAAACTGACCATCTATAAGTCCCGAAATACTGTCCTTTATTCCATATCCTGCAAGCATAAGTGCGCTACAGCCTGCAATTCCTACGACTGTCATTATAAATCTTTTCTTATATCTAAAAATATTTCTTGCTGTTACTTTTCTTGCAAAGGAAAGTCTTTTCCAGATAAATGGTATTCGTTCTAATAAAATCTTCTTTCCTTCTTTAGGTGCTTTTGGACGCATAAGCTGTGATGGCACTTCTTTAAGCTCTGTGATACATGCAAAAAATGAAGCTAAACACGTTACAAATACAAGTGACATTATTGCTACGATTGCAAGTACTGTATGATTAGCAAAGGATATCTTTGGCATTTCATACATAATATTCCACGAGTTATATATAACTGTTGGAAATAATTTAAGACCTATAATACACCCCACTATTCCACCTGCTATGGAAGCTAGAAACGCATAACTTATATACTTTAATGCTATTACGCCTTTGCCATAACCTAATGCCTTAAATGTTCCTATAAGCTCTCTTTGCTCATCTACCATTCTTGTCATTGTAGTAAGACACACAAGCATTGCTACAAGAATAAAAAACACAGGGAATATCTTTGCTATATTAGTCATCTGCTCTGTGCTTGATTTATAATCAACATAAGAATACTGTTCATCTCGGCTTAACACATACCATTTCCAATCGGCTGACTGCTCCTTATACTCTTGTGTTAAATTGTCAAAGTATTCGTCAATTTCAGATCTGTCAAACACTGAAATAGCATTTTGAACTGCTTCATTTATCATAGCGTCAATAAGATATGACATTGACTGCGCATGAGCATAAGTGCCAGTATAGCTATCAGTAATTTGCTTTCTTATCTCATCATAAGCACTTTGAATAGCTTCCTGCTTTGCATTTGCCAAATCTTCTTCTATAGAATTTCTCCTAATATCAAGCCTTGTATCTGCAATTGCCTTAATATCATCAATTACTTTACTAACTTTTTGTGTGTATTCATCAGAATAAGTGTTAAGCTCCTTCGCTCCCTCAACAGTTGCAAAAACTTCTGTATAATAATCTTCACAAAATACATTGTTTCTAATCATTATACAATATCCTACCGTACCATTTCCTATTGATGTAGTTCCTTTTTTATATGATAAAAAGTATGGTGTATACACTATACCTACAACTTTAAATTCTTGTATATCAAGACCTTCTGACAAGTCGCTGTCTGTACCCGACTTTAAGGTAATTGTATCTCCTATATTATAAATATTTTCCTTTGAAAGCTCCCACCTTACAACACACTCATCATCACTTTCTGGAAGTCGTCCTTCCTTTAATCTCAATTGATTGATATATTCTGGATTGTCGCTGTCAAGACTTCCATCTGGAACTGTCATAACCTTTACGACTTCTTCTGTATTGTTAGCAACTGTCAACGTATCAATTGTATGCGTTGCAAACACACCACTAAGACCATCAACTTCTTTTATACTGTCAATATCATCTTGTGTAAAGCCTGCTGTCGAAACCATTCTTATATCCATGTAATTATAATCGTCATAATATTTGTCAGAAGAATGTTGCATATCTGATGAAGCTGCTGTTATTCCTGCAAAAAACGCAACTCCAATAGCAACTATAGCAAATATTGCAAGAAATCTTCCGAATGAATTTTTAATTTCTCTTATTATATTTTTAAAAAATGTACTTCCCATATATCCTCACTTCTATGTTTACCATTCTATCTGCTCTACTGGCATTGGGTTCTCGTTGATTGTAATACTGTCTACTTTTCCATTCTTTACCTTGATTACTTTATGTCCCATAGGAGTTAATGCAAGGTTGTGTGTTATAACTATTACTGTGACATTATTCTTTATACAAGTGTCTTGTAAAAGCTTTAATACCGCCTTACCTGTCTGATAATCAAGCGCACCTGTTGGTTCGTCACACAAAAGTATCTTAGGATTTTTAGCAATTGCTCTTGCTATCGCTACTCTTTGTTGTTCACCACCAGATAACTGCGCTGGGAAATTGCCAATTCTATTTTCAAGCCCTACTGCCTTAATAGTTGCGTCAATGTCTAATGGCTCTTTGCAAATCTGTGCGGCAAATTCAACATTTTCTCTTACTGTAAGATTTTGTACTAAGTTGTAGAACTGAAATACAAAGCCGATATCGTATCTTCTGTATGTTGTAAGTTGCTTTGCATTAAAGTTATTAACTCTTGCTCCATCTACTATTATCTCACCACTTGAACAAGTATCCATTCCTCCTAGCAAATTAAGGATTGTACTCTTTCCCGCTCCACTTGGCCCTGCAATTACGGCAAATTCGCCCTTTTCTATACTAAAATTAGCACCTGAAAGAGCTTCAATGCTCACTTCGCCCATTTTGTATATCTTTTTTACATCTTTAAATTCAATATAACTCATATAGTCTCCCTTGTATTTTATATTTCAATAAACTTTTATAAGACATTGAAGATATCAGTAATATATAAATTACACCTGTAAAAGTGCATTTAGTTTATATATTACTGATATCTTACAAAAGTTTATTGTAGCACAATGTATAAATACATAAATAACAATAACATTATTTATAATAATATTTTATTAGAAATCAAACAATGTGTAAAGCATAAACTAGAATTTGAAATCATAAATATTTATAAAATATTATAAAATAATAGTAATTATCTTATCAATTGTTATAGTTAAATGGAGAGTTTATGAGGGTTAAGCCTATTGTTAAAAAATTATTTATCTTTACTTTGTTATTTGTATATTGCATTTCTTTGTTAAATAATATCGTACCTGCTTTTGAACAAAACTCTTATTATGAATTAAATGATTATTCTTTTAACACACCAAAAACAGATACTTCTCGCCCTAACATATCTGAATTATATGCTAGATACGCCGCAGTACTTGATGGTGACAATAACCGACTTTTATACTCTAAAGCAGCAGATACTAATGCTCCTATGGCAAGTACTACTAAGATTATGACTTGCGTTATAGCTCTTGAATACTGTGACAGTGATTTTATATGTACTACAAGCAGTTACGCCGCTTCTATGCCTGACGTTCAGTTAAATGCTACTCGTGGAGAACTTTTTTATATAAATGATATTTTATACTCACTAATGCTAAAATCACACAACGACTCAGCCGTAATTATTGCTGAAAATACTGCGTATAACCATATATGCAATGTACTAGCAGGAAATAAAAACGATGATTACAATGTTGTAGCAGACAATATGAACCAACTTGATTTTTTGAATGGTCACTTAGATAATGACTCCTCTTTTTTAAGTTCTCTTGAAACTTCACAAAGCAAAGTGCTTGTACATATATTTACCTCTCTTATGAATAAAAAAGCCGAACAACTTGGTTGTGTTAATACACATTTTGTAACTCCTAATGGGCTTGATGGGGAAGACGAGGGTGGAATACACTCCACAACTGCTGCCGAACTTGCAACTATTATGGCATATTGTATTAAAAACAGTGAATTTCTTAAGATTACCCAGACTAAAGATTATACATTTTCTTCTATAATAAAAAATGAAAAAGAGCTTTCTAACTCTGACAGTACTAATTCTTCTAAAGATTTTTCGATTTCTAAAGGTATTACTTACAGTGTAGGCAATGCAAACGCATTTCTTAATATGTATGAAAATATTATTTCGGGAAAGACGGGATTTACCGGAAACGCAGGATATTGCTACATTTGTGCTTATAAGTGTGACGGAAGAACTTTTATCGTTGCCCTTCTTGCTTGTGGCTGGCCTAATAACAAAACATACAAATGGCATGACGCAAAGCTTCTATTAAACTGGGCAAGGCAAAATTATTTTTACAAAGAACTTATTAATTCAGATACTCCAATTAAAGATATAGCTGTTGAAAGTGGCATGGCAAATTCTTTTAGAGCAAATATAAAAGACAATGTGGGACTTCTACTTGGAATTGACGATGTAATTAACATTACCTATGATGTTCCTACTATATACAAAGCACCAGTTTATAAAGATGATGTTATCGGCTCTGCGAATATCTATGTAAACGACTGTCTATACAGGTCAATTCCTATATATGCAACAGATACCGTAATGGCGAAGACATATCTTTATTATATTGGGGTTGTGGTAAGGAAAATGTTATTTGAAACTTAAAATGAAAAAAACTAAATCGACTTAATTATCGACAAAATTTAATATTTATTATATAATAATATTTAGTTGGCAGAAGCTTATATTTTTATAAGGCTGTCTAAGGGATTATTATTATAAGCAGATTTAAAATAAATTTACTTACTTAGAAAGGATTTGAAAGTATAATGAATAAGATTTACAAAGCATTTCCTGAAGGAAAGCACAAGGTTTTAACTCTTAGTTATGATGACGGCAAGCTTGCTGATAGACGACTTGTATCAATCTTTAATAAGAATGGCATTAAAGGTACATTTAATCTTAATTCTGGTATTGATGACCCAGAAATTCGTATTCCAAAGGAAGAATGGCAAGCTCTTTATGCAGGGCATGAGGTTGCCGTACATACTTCTACTCACCCTACTATTGGAAGATGTCCCGACTTAGAAATTGTTCACGAAATACTCGATGACAGAACTAAACTTGAACAGATTATGGGCTATCCTATTCATGGTATGGCTTTTCCTAACGGTTCATGTGATGAAAGAATATGTAATATTGCTTCACAACTTGGAATTAAGTATGCTAGAGTTGCCGCTGACCAGTATTCTGTTGTAAAGAGTGCAGAACTCAACGCACAGTATGCTCAAGGCCCTATTTTATTAGGTGATGCTACCGGTTTTAATATGCCTGAAAATTATATGCGTTGGCTGCCTACTTGTCACCACAACCATGAACTTATTGAATTTGGCAAAAGGTTTATGAGTCTTAAGAAAACTCAGTACCTTTATATGATGTATGTATGGGGACACAGTTTTGAGTTTGATAGAAATGACAATTGGAATGTTATTGAAGAATTTTGTGAGATGATTGGTGGTCAAGACGATATCTGGTATGCTACTAATATTGAAATTGTAGAATACAATGAGTTATTTGACCGTCTTGAGTTCTCTGCTGATAATACTTTTGTGTATAATCCATCTGCTAAATCTGTATGGCTTATGGTAAATGATAAGCCTGTTGAAGTTAAGGGTGGTACTACTGTTCATTTTTAGATAATTGAATTATTCATAAAATCAAAAAAGCTCTAAGATAAGCTATTTAAGTCTTTTATAAAATGTGCAGCTTATCTTAGAGTTTTTTTATTTATAATCACCATAGTTCTTGTTAAAATTATTTAAAAGTTTATAATGTCAAACATATAAATACTTAATTTTAGATGTTTTTTAAATTAATTAAGCAATCTTGGCATTAAGAAAATTTTATATAAAACATAGACGGTTCTATATATAAATTTTTATTAAATATGACACTTTTACATTATAGTAAAAGTATATTTTTATAACAAAAACTATCTGATTTATATATTAATTTTGTTTTTTAGTATCTTTTACTTCTATATTTTCGGCAGAAAGCTGAATTGCTTCCATAACGTGTTCTTTTGATACCCCCATATTTTCCGCTATTTCTTCAACTGTTGGCTTTCTTCCTAATTCTTCTTTTAATCTTACTGCCCAGTCATTTACTAAATTTACCTTATTAAGTACTTTATTAGCTACCTTTGAAGAACCTATCTGCTCATCAAGCAACATAAATAAACTTTCTATTACTTCATATCTTACATCACTTTCAATATTTGAAAGAACCTCAAGTAAATCGTTAGTTGTTCCTTCTTTTATTTTTTCAATCCACTGTGAATTGTTAGACCATCTTTTCTCCTTAATATATGCCATCATTGCAAGATTAGCTTCTTGTACAAGGTCACTAGCTAATACACCTCTTCTTCTAAATGGCTCAACCCAATCCACTATTTTTTCTAAAAATGACTTTGAAAGTAGGTCAAGTGAATCTTTGTCATTGTCTTCCACAATATTCATTAAAAGATAAGCTCTTGTTGTGTCAGAAAGTTCTTCAATTTCTTTTAAATCTTCAAGATATAATTCAAGATATTTCTCATCTTCATCATAATTAAGATTGTCGTTGCCCTCTGGAATTCCAAGCTTTTCTAATCTTTCGATTACACTTTGATTGTCATTATTGTTTTCTTTTTCTGGCATAACGTTAATATCTGCGTAGAGCTTCACACCGTTATTACTTTCAGAAGCTTGCGTATCTTCTTCATTATCTTTTTGTGTTTCATAAATATTATCGTCATCTTGCTTTTGAGCAACTGCACTTTCCATCATTTTAAGAAATTCATTGTCTGCGCCATCTTCGCCTGTAATCTTTATGTTATTAGCCATAAGATAGCCGTAGACCATCTGAAACTTAGACTCGTCCATATCCATTTCTTTAAAATAACTTCTTACATCGTCTTTTGTAACAACGCCACAATTAACCTTTGCGTATTCCTTTAAACTGTTAAGCGCTTCCATAAACAACGCCTGTTTTTCATTATTATCTGCCATAATTCCTCCAATATTATTTTCAAGATTATTTGTTAAAAAATATACCATATTATATATTTTTAACAGCATAATAAAAATATTATATCATAAAAACTTATTTAGGAATATTATTTATTTTTAATGATTTAAGTTATTAATTAATAATGTAATACAAAAATAATAGTTTAAAAATTATTATTTACACACATATACAATCTTCGTATTTTGACTATTAATAACCCCCACCTTGACAAAACCCATATTTTTGCTTATAGTTTATCTGTATGGGTATTTTATTTACAACCCAATTATTTTAGAAAGATGAGGTTTTTTACAATGAGAATTGCATTAATTATGGAAAACAGTCAGGCTACAAAGAACGATATCGTTTATAAGGCTCTTAAAGGTGTAGCTGATACAAAAGGTCACGTAGTTGATAACTACGGTATGTACTCTGCTGAAGATACAGAACAGCTTACATACGTTCAGAACGGTATTCTTGCTGCTATCTTAATCAACAGCGGTGCTGCTGACTTCGTTGTTACAGGTTGTGGTACTGGTGAAGGTGCTATGATAGCTCTTAACTCATTCCCAGGAGTACTTTGTGGACACGTTGTTGACCCTTCAGATGCTTATATGTTTATGCAGGTTAATGATGGTAATGCTATTGCCCTTCCATTTGCTAAGGGATTTGGCTGGGGTGCTGAACTTAATCTTCAGTATGTATTTGAAAAATTATTTGAAGGCGAACCAGGCGGTGGTTATCCAAAGGAAAGAGTTGTTCCAGAACAAAGAAACAAGAAAATCCTTGACGGCGTAAGAGCTGTTGCATTCAAAGGACTTGTTGATATCTTAAAGGAATTAGACCAAGACCTTGTTAAAGGTGCTGTTGCTGGTCCTAAGTTCAAGGAATTATTCTTCGCAAACTGCAAGAATGACGAAATTGCAGAATACGTTAAGACATTAGTTGACTAATAACTAAGTTTTACATATTAACTGTGAATAACAATTACTAATATTAATACATAATTCACTTTATTTTTAGTAATAAACCATACTAATAAAAAATGGCTGTCACACTAAGAAAATTTTATACACGATATAAATACCTATACATTCTATATTGTATATAAATTTTATTAATGCGACAGCCACTTTTTACATTATTAGCTTTAATATTATATAATCCAACTAACTAACTAGCCCAAACAAACTTCCGTCAAAATATCAGTAATATTTAAGACCATAAATGCACCATTAAAAAAACAGTTTTAGATATTTTTATGACAGTAGCAAAATACTTGTTTGGCGATGGCATACAAATATTTAAAATTATACTTTTCCTTTTATGTGTTATTCTTATATACTACTGATATCTTTCACATTATTATATTAACTGACCGTTTGCAAATATTCCTGCTTTAATAAGCCCTTTTCTAACTTCTCTACCTAGAATTGTTCCTATAACAATCTTAGCTATATCTGCTATTATAAATGGAAATACACATACTGTAAGTGCATACATAACTGTGCTGTGTGTAATATGCACAAACCATATAGTTCCAAGAAAATATGCTACGGCTGTTCCAAATACCCAGCCAATGCTTGTTACAATAAGATTTCTGTTAGACTTCTCCATTAATAATCCACCAATAATTATCATAGGAATAAAGCCTATTAAATATCCACCTGTTGGTCCTGCAAGCTTTCCAAGTCCGCCTGCATATCCTGAAAATACTGGAAGTCCAACAGCCCCAAGTAACAAATATAAGCAACAACTTCCAAGCCCCGCCTTAGCACCTATTACAAATACTGTAAAATAAATTACAAGATTAGTAAGAGATACAGGAACTGGTCCAATTGGAAGTGATAATGGCCCTAATATACACATAACTGCTGCCATAAGACCCATAAATGCAATGTTGTAAATTGTAAGTTTCTTTTCTTTCATAACATAACCCTTTCTCTTGTGAACATATTAGTCTTACAAAGATATTCACTTTGTATTACAGACTTTCAAGCTACATTTTAAATTCAACTCATTTTACCAGCCTTAAAATGTAAACTCATTTTTCAATATAGTTTACAGTACCATTAAGTAATTGTCAATATCTTTTTAAAATAAGTTGACTTTTATACACATTGCAAGCACTGACTTTGACTCGTTGTTCGCAAAAATAAAAAAAGTTACAGTTTCAAGTTTCCTTGTTACTGTAACTTCTTCTTTATATTATGCTTTAACTGCCCATCTCATCTTAGTAGACTTTGCTCGTGGGTTTTCTGCACACTCCTTTGCTGATGGTCTTATCACATCTTGCGCAACTTCACTATATACGCCTTGTTTTAAAAACTTCTTAAATGACTTCTTAACAAGTCTATCTTCTCCTGAATGGAATGTAAGAATAGCAACTCTACCGCCTGATACAAGTACATCTGGCAAACTTTCAAGAAATCTATCAAGCACTTCAAACTCACTATTAACATCAATTCTCAACGCCTGAAATGTCCTTTGACATGACTTTTTAACAGCTTCTTTTCTTTCCTTTTCAGGTATAAATGATAACGCCTCTTCTATACAATTATACAAATCTTTTGTAGTTTCAACGGGCTTTCCTTTTCTCAAATGTGACATAACAACTCTTGAAATCTCAAGCGCATATGGCTCATCAGAATTTTCAACCATCATTCCCTCAAATTCTTCTCTTGTAAGCTCCTTAAGCCTTTCTGCTGCACTTACTCCCTTTTGTGGATTAAGTCGTAAATCAAGCGGGCCATCTGTCTTATATGAAAATCCCCTTTCCGGATTGTCAATCTGCATTGAAGATACACCCAAATCTGCCATCATAAAATCAAATTTACCATATTTATTTGCAACTTCTGAAATATTAGCAAAATTAGTATTTAAAATAGTTAATATTTCTTCACCATATCCTTTATCTTCAAGCCTTTTTTTAGTCTTTACTATCTCTATTGGGTCAACATCTAACGCATATATATGACCTTCACCCTTTAGACACTCTAACATCTTTGAAGTATGACCACCATAACCTAAAGTTGCGTCAAGCCCCTTTTGCCCTGGCTGTATATTAAGAAAATCTAATATTTCATTCACCATAATAGAAATGTGCATACCAGCAGGTGTACTTCCCTTACTAATAACCTTCTTAATAGTATCAGCATACTTTTCTGGTTGATGTTCTTTATACTTTTCACTATATTTTGTAGGGTGCGTTCCCTTATATCTCACACGCCTTTTATGAACAACAGGTGCTTCTTGAGCATTATCACTATTTCTTTGCTCATTAACATTCTCTACATTATTCTTTTCCAAACTACGATTCTCCAATTCTATAATTATTATCTAAATCATTCTTATAATCTATAATTATATTTTTGCCAAATATATCTACTATTCTCTAAAAACTTTAATAAGATATCAAAAAAATATAATAATACAACTATTTTAAATAAGCTACCAATATCACTTCAAGCAATATATGTATTAAACTGAATTAATAATGTTAAAAATTTAACCAAGCATTTCCGCTCTTAATACTTCATATTTTGCAAAAGCCAATAACCTACAACAAAGATATCAGTATTAATTAAGCAATAAAATGCACCCTTGCAAAGAACAATTCCATATATTTGTATGACAGCGACAAACACACTTGTTTGACGAGAACATACAAATATATGAAATTGTACTTTAACTGATGTGTGTTTACTTAACTAATACTGATATCTTTCACAATCATAAAAAACAAAATATGCTTTATCTATTTCTTACTTCATTAAACTTATCAACAACAGCCTTATCAGCTCCGCCTGTTGCAAGACTTACAACAACAATCACAACCATCGCAACTATAAATGCTGGAAGAAGTTCGTATATTTCAAATATACCACCAAAATTAGAAATAATATATTTCCATACAAATATCATAACACCACCAGAAATCATTCCAGCCATTGCTCCGTATTTGTTTGCATTTTTCCAAAATAATGATATCAATACTACTGGTCCAAATGTAGCTCCGAAACCTGCCCATGCAAAAGATACAATCTCAAATACTGAGCTATTAGGGTCACTCGCAAGAAGTACCGCTATTATTGAAATAATAATTACTGTTGTTCTAGCTACAACCATAGACTTCTTTTCTGAAAGCTTAACGCCAAAAAACTCCTGCAAAATATTTTGTGAAACAGCAGATGCTGAAGCTAAAAGCTGTGAATCAGCTGTTGACATAGTAGCTGCTAAAATACCTGCAAGAATAATACCTGCACATATCGCTGGTAATATTCCGTATGTACTAAGAAGATGTGCAATTCTTACAATAATTGTTTCTGCTTGACTCTTGCCTTCAAGCACTTCAATAGCGCCAACTTTTGTCATTGCATTACCAACAACACCAATAAATACACCAACTGAAAGTGATATAACTACCCAAATTGTAGCTACTCTTCTCGAAATCTTTAACTTCTTTTCATCTTCAATTGCCATAAATCTTAATAATATATGAGGCATACCAAAGTAACCAAGTCCCCATGCAAGTGTTGATATAATTGACAGTGGATTGTATGGTACCGCACTTTGTGTAGCAACTGAATAATTCTCCGATAAATTAAGATATCCTGGAAGTGACTTCGCATTATCAATTACTGCGTCCATACCACCAGCAACATTAATTCCAAAAAGTACAACTATAAACAATGCAATTGTCATTACAATGCTTTGAATAAGGTCTGTTGTACTAGCTGCAAGGAAACCGCCCATTGTACAGTAACCAACTATAATTGTAGCACTTATAATCATTGCTGTCATATAATTCACGCCAAAAAGACTTGAAAACAGCTTACCACAAGCTGAAAAGCCTGAAGCTGTATAAGGTATAAAAAATATTATTATCATAAGTGCACCAATAACTGTTAATGTGTTCTTATCATCTCCAAATCGTTTTGAGAAAAAATCTGGAATTGTAACAACATCGTAAGCTTGTGAATAGCTTCTAATTCTTCTTGCTACAACAAGCCAATTAATATAAGTTCCTATTGCTAGTCCTAGCGCTGTCCAAAATGCGTCAGCAATACCTGAAAGATAAGCAACTCCAGGAAGTCCCATAAGAAGCCAACTACTCATATCTGATGCTTCAGCACTCATAGCTGTTACAAATGGTCCTAATTGTCTACCACCTAAATAAAAATCATCGACGTTATTATTCTTTCTCGAACATATAACACCAACACCAAGCATAGCTGCCAAATATAATACAATTGCAGCCATAATAACAAATTGTGACATACTATCCTCATTTCCGCACTTTATTTTGTGCTTTTCACTGTGTTAAAACTCGTATAGTATATCACAATTTTATAAAAATAAAAATACTTTAATTTAATTTTGCTTGAGTTTTTATATATAGTAATTGTTAATTATTTGGCACAGTCAAAGACTGTGTATTTTCATTATTAGTAGGTAATGTTGTAGGTTGTGTTTCTGGCTGTGACTGTATTGTTGGTGCTGTTGTAACTTCCGGTACTGTTGTCTGTATTTCTATTTGTGTTACTGTCTGTGTTGGAAGTTGAGTTGTTGACTCAACTGGTTGTGTTTGTGTAGGTAATTGTGTAGTTGTTTCAATTACATTTTCAATTGGAGATGCTAATTGCCCATCTTGTAAGTTATCAACTGTTGTAGTTTCTTCTACTGCACTTTCTATTTCGGTTTGAGTTTCTGTTTCAATCTCATTAGTAACAGTTATATATCTCCAATATGCAAGGCTTGTTCCGTAATTATCTTCAAGATGATATATCAATGTATATACACCCGGAGTAGATACATCAAGTTCTCCCGTAATAGTTATATAAGATGTTATATCATTTCTACTCATATCAACAGCATACACGCCTGCCCATCTGTCAAATGCTTCACCTACTCGTATTGTACAATCATCAACTCCTGTCATATAGTCAATCTTTGTATCAATCTTTCCATCTTCTGAAGCTCTAATATTATCCGTAGGGTCATACTTACTATCTAGCGATATCTTTGAAAACTCATTAAGTGCTATTAATGGTGTTTCATCAGCTTCTTCGTATATATTCACTATAGAATTAATACCACAGTTTTCATATATCCATTTTGCATCAGCAACTGCAAGATATATTGAACCTATATCAGCGGTATTGCCAAGATTGTTATATGCCTTTGCAATCAAACTTGAGTTGCTTTGTTGTGAATACGGAACTGAGTGTATATATGCTTGATTAGCAAGCCCCGACGTATAGTGACCATAGACATTATCGCTTAATCTTCTCCACACATATTTTTCATTTATCTTAGTTTCACCAATTGCCACATTATCACTTACTGAACATCTAAAAGTCTTGTATGGATTAGTAAACCCACCCTCTGTATCTATCTTATATATAGTTATAAAATTCTCCGTCTTATTCACACTAATCATATATGACTGATTATCAGCTATATACGTTGATGTTTCAATAGACTCTTCTGTAGTATCTTGCTGTGTGTCTTCCTTAAACATAGACCCCACTGTATTAAACATAAAAATAACGGCTACTATGAAAACAACCAAAATAAACGCATATACTATTGCATTGCCTCGTAGTAGCCACCCTTTTATATCTATTTTTTTGACTCTTTTATATCCCTTTAAATCCATAAGTCAAATCACTCTTATTTATTATTTCTTTCTTTTAATTCAACATACTTAATTATTAAATCAATAGCACCTTCAATTCCTAATTCACCACTGTCAATACAAAGGTCATAGCTCTTTGCTTCTCCCCACTTCTTGCTTGAATAGTAATTATAATAGCTTGCTCTCTTCTTATCTGTCTTTTGGATAAGGTCTGCCGCTTTATTTTCAGGAAGTTCAAATGTCTTCTTAATTCTTTCAATACGCTTATCAAGGTCTGCCTTTATAAATACACTTACAGCAAATGGGTCATCTTCTAACGCATAGTCAGCACAACGTCCAACTATAACGCATGACTCCTTTTCAGCAAGCTTCTTAATTGCATCAAACTGAGCTAAAAATACCTTGTGATTAATAGGCATATTAACATATGAATTAGTATATCCAAGTGAATATGTATCCATTACAAGTGAGTATAAAAAGCTGTTCGTTGGTTTCTCATCTTGTGACTCAAATAGGTCTTCACATAAACCACTTTCTTTTGCGGCTATTGCAAGAAGCTCCTTATCATAACACTTTACCCCTAATCTCTGCGCAAGCTTTGTACCTATCTCATGTCCGCCACTTCCAAATTCTCTACCTATTGTAATAACTGTTCTTTCATCCATAACGTAACGCCTCCTATCGCACTTATTACATATATATTATGTATGTCATATATTTATTATACAACTTTTCGCAACAAATTTCTACAATTATATATACATTTAATAAAATTAATTTTAATTTATAAAATATTTATATTATATTGGTATCTTAATATAAAACAAATATTAACAGTACAATTTATTACTCAAATATAATACAGTATTGCTATACATTTTTATAAGAAAATATTTTTAGCTTAACACTTACTGCGCAAATCAGAAAGCACCTTTTCAAAATAATCTGGCAATGGGGCTTCAAACTCAATATATTTATTAGTTCTAGGGTGAATAAATCCAAGCACTCTTGCATGAAGTGTCTGTCCTTGAAGCTTATATGGCGATTTTGCTGACGAATACATTTCATCGCCAAGCAAAGCATGACCTATACTTGCCATATGCACTCTTATTTGATGAGTTCTTCCCGTTTCTAATTGACATTCTATATAAGAATATTTTCCTAGATTTTCAATGACATGATAGTGAGTTACTGCTCGTCTGCCATTTTTATTATCTATTGCCATTTTCTTTCTATTAACTGTACTTCTGCCAATTGGTGCATCAACAGTTCCATCTTGTTCCTTAATAGCATTGTATACTATTGCATTATATTTTCTCGTAATAGAATGAACGCTTAACTGCTGTGCTATGCTATTATGGCTAAAATCATTTTTACAAACAACAAGTACGCCTGTTGTATCCATATCTATTCTATGCACAATCCCCGGTCTTAACACTCCATTTATCCCAGAAAGATTGTCCTTACAATGATACATAAGCGCATTTACAAGTGTACCTGAATAATGCCCTGCCGCAGGGTGTACAACCATTCCCTTTGGTTTATTAATAACAATAATATCATCATCTTCATATAAAATATCAAGCGGAATATTTTCAGCTTCTATCTGTGGTTCAATAAGCTTAGGAATATTAATATCTATATTGTCAGATGTATTAACATTATAATTAGGCTTTACACTTTTGCCATTAACTGTTACACTTTTTTCTTTTATAAGCTTTTGAATAAATGACCTTGAATAACCTTCTGTTTCATCAGCAATATACTTATCAAGCCTCGTGTTTTTATCACTTTCATCAACAACTATATGAAGAATATTTCCTTGATTATCATTTAATGTTTCCATGTCTATTTAAACTACTCCATTTCTGACTACTCCCACAGCAAGCTGTGGCTAAAGCTTTATTTATTTTTTAAAAATGAAAATTCTTCTTCTTTGTATACAAATAATATTAATATAGCAAATACAATAACTGATACAGTTACATAAATATCTGCAACATTAAAAATAGGGAAATTAATCAACTTAAAATATATAAAATCCCTAACATATCCAAGATACAGACGGTCAATAAAATTACCTATTGCACCCGCGCTTAATATTATAAGTACTATCCTTAATGGTAACATTCTTTTATTATGTGGCATTTTTGCACTCACATATATAATCAGTGCTACAATTACAACTGTAAGCACAAGAAAAAATATTCTTGCTCCACTCATTACGCCCCATGCTGCACCTTTATTTTCAAGGTAATAAAATTCAAATACTCCACTTATTATTTCAAATGGTGCTTTTCCCTTAAGTGCATCAACCGCCATAACTTTTGTAATTTGGTCTATAAATGTAAGCACAACTACACCAACAAGGTATATAATAATTGAACTTATGCGTTTTTTTTGCATTATATCCCCCTATTACTTTACTACAAGCTTCAATGCTTCTCTCATTTCATCGTCTGTCACAGTCTTATCAATATAAGCTGTACCAATCTTACCAAGTAAAATAAACTTAATCTTACCTGCGTCCATTTTCTTGTCATTCTTTGAAACTTTTATTACATCTTCGATATCAATTCCTGTCACCGTTGTAGGGAAATCATATTTTTTAAATGTATCAATCGCCTTGTCAAATTCTTCATCACTGATAAGATGTCTTTTTCTTGATATATCAAGGGCGGCAATCATTCCAAGTACAACACACTCTCCATGATATAATTCAAAGTTTTTAAGCTTCTCTATGGCATGACCTAGTGTATGTCCAAAATTAAGCAATGCTCTATCGCCTTTTTCTGTAGGGTCTAATTCAACAACTTTGCGCTTAATGTTACAGCTTACAGCAATCATTTGCTCTAAAGCATTATAATCTCTTGTTTTTATACGTTCGCTATTGTCAACAAGCCAATTGTAATATTCACTGTCTTTTATGAAGCCATGCTTTATTATCTCTCCAAAACCAGAGTTGAATAATCTATCACTAAGACTATTAAGCACTGAAATATTCATATATACAAGACGTGGCTGATGAAATGCTCCAACCATATTTTTATAAGCTCTAAAATCAACACCTGTCTTTCCACCGATACTTGAATCCACTTGTGCAAGAAGTGATGTTGGTATCTGAATAAAATCAATACCACGAAGATATGTTGCTGCTGTAAAGCCTGTAAGGTCACCAACTACACCTCCACCAAGTGCAACTAACATATCTTTTCTGTCAAACTTATTGTTTATAAGAAATTCATATACATCTTCTACTGTATTAAGGTTCTTATTCTGCTCTCCTGCTTCAAATGTAAAGACATATACTGTATTACCTGTTTTTTCAAGTTCTTCCTTCACACTATCAGCATAAAGCTTTCCAACATTGCTATCTGTTACTATACAAAGCTTTCTTCCACTTATTGCCAATTGTGATACTTTTTGTGAAAGTTTATAAAAATCTCTTTCTATAACAATATCATATATAGGTCTTTCATCATAATGAACTGTAATTAATTCTGACATAATATTTTACTACAAAGAATACTTGTAGCCTCTCCTTTCTTTGTTATGAAGCTGATATTTCAATCTGCTTTTATATTTACTTATAATATCAATAAATATCTAATTATGGAACTTATGCAGAAACATACTTTGGCTCGTTGTTTGCGTAAATTCAAATGTTGCCACCTGTGTGCAAATCTGCAATCACAGGTGGCAATCAAGTACTTAACTAAAATAATACTATTAAAAATAAATAGTATTAAAGCTTTTGTTCTGTCTTGCTAAAAGCTGCAAGGTCTATACCACCTGCTACAAGCTCAGGAATATCTCCTGAAATATCAACGTTAGGTGGTGTCACTAAAAATATGTAATTAGTAATCTTTTGTAAGTTACCTCGCATAGCATAACATGAACCTGCCGAATAATCTATTAATCTTTGTGCTACATCTACTTGAATACCTTCAAGATTAAGCACAACTGCTTTGCCTGTTAATAACGTATCTGTTATTTCACTGGCATCTTCCATAGACTCGGGGCGAATAACAACAACTTCCAAACCTCTATGTCCTCCTGTTTTAATAGGTACTACCTTGCCCTTACGGGTCTTTTCTGATGATTTACCATAGTCATCTAAGTCTAAGTCATCTTCTTTGTATTTTTTGCCACTCTGAAACGGTTTCTTCTTTGAATATGACTTATCATCATCATCGTATTCGTCATCATACTCATCATCATAGTCATCGTCGTATTCGTAGTCATCATCATAATTAAACTTAAAAACGTTTTTTACACCATCAATAATACTCATTTTAATCTCCTAATTATATATTATAATTTCGGGCTCCAAAAATAGCTGTCCCCACTCTCACAATAGTAGCGCCTTCCTCAATAGCTACTATATAATCGTTTGTCATACCCATTGACAAAATACCCATATCAACATTATCAATGTTTTTTGACTGTATGTCAACAGATAATTGCTTTAATTGTCTAAAATATTTACGATTATCTTCTGAATTTTCAACGAATGGCGCACTTGTCATAAGTCCTTTTATTGCTATGTTAGGTAATTTTGCCATTTCTTTAATGTCTTCATAAGCACTTTCTACAGTTATTCCGAACTTATTTTCTTCCATTCCAACATTGACTTCAATAAGAATATCTACAGTTACATCTTTCTTTACCGCCTCTTTACTTATAGCTTCTGCAAGTCTTATTGAATCTACTGAATGTATCATTGCAACTTTTCCTACAATATACTTAACTTTGTTTCTTTGTAAATGTCCAATCATATGCCAGTTAATATCATCACTCAGCTTGTCAACTTTATCACAAAGCTCCTGAACATAATTCTCACCAAAACTTCTTATGCCCAAGTCATACAACTCCTGTATCATCTCAACTGGCTTTGTCTTACTTACTGGTAATAATAAGACATCTTTAGGATTTCTTCCTGATTTTTCACATGCCTTTTCAATATTTTTTCTTACAGCTTCTATATTTTCCTTAAGCATAATAACGTACCTCACTTTTATGATTTTATAGTTATATTTTATTTATTACTAATATATCATCTGGTTTTCAGAATACTTTTCAGCATCAAGAATAATATGGTCATATACTGAAACACCATGCGTTGTATCTTTCTTAACAACACAGTACTCATTATTTTGTTCAATTATATCTACAACTCTAAACACTGTATAGCCTGTATTAATACAATAAACACCTTTTAATTTTTCTACAGTACCAACTATATATCGTTTACTCACATCATCTGGCATTGTTATTACATCTGATACATTAAAATCACTTTTTCTTATATAGCATAATGTATCTGTTTTTTTATATACTTCTGCTTCAATAAATTTACTTACAACCTGTTTATTATCATCGTAACTTTCACACATAAACCCAATTTCCTTATTAGGGCCTGTTGTAAGATATTCAACTGGAACTGTGTAAAATTCACTATCTGTAAGTGCGCTTATTGGAATTTTAAGTCCTGTCTTTCCTGTTGATACAATTTCTATATCAAGTAATCTTTCTGTTGCATATCTTATTACATATTTGTCAAGACTTATCTTACCATAAGTATTGCCGTTATTTGTAATTATAGAAAACTTTCCTTGTGTTGTAATTCCATCTTTTTTAAACTTTATTGTAATAGTATTTTTAGAGCTTAAATCATTCTCCTTAATATCATCATCAGTTAAAGGAATGTATACATTCCAATTCTCACTTGTAATAAGCTTATATGCTGGATTACCAGATACAATAAGCTCATCTGATTTTAGATTGTTCTTTGCATACGACTTCTTGTCAAAAGAGGAAGAATTTATATCGCTCTCACTTTTACTTTCGTAACCGTCTACAGCATATACAACAATTCCACCTTCTGTAGCATTAATAGTTCTAAAAAGATTACCACTTCCAGTACTTTGAATTATTGACTCCATGTTATTAATGATATTTTGGTTCATAGACTCTAATATAGTTGAATTTAAGTCTGTCTTCATATCATATACATTGCCAAAATTACTTCCATCATAACTTGTCTTAAAATTATTCAAAGTTGTCTTAATTAAAGCAAGACTTGACTTAGAAAGTGAGTTCTCGTCTGCTTTTGAATATTGTGATAATATTTCGGCAACTCGTCCAGTTTCATCTACAGTATATAACGTATCACCGTTTTTAACACGACTTCCTTCTCTTTGATAATAATTAATATTACCTGAATACTCTGAATTGCAGACCTTTTCTGACCTTAATGCTATTCCTGTAAAAGTTGCATTAGCTGTCAAATTTCCAACCTCAACTTCATAAGAACGTATTTTTGATTTTGACAAATACATGACTACAAAACTTATAGTATATACAAGTACAGCACAAGCTATAATAAGTACTGACTTTGGTTTTCTTCTGTATTTAATAACTTTTCTGCTATTTCTTTCAGCCATCGTTTCCTCCGAATAATCTGAATTTCTAACTAACTATAATATATTACCACTTAACCTTACTATAAACAAGCATTTACAAAATCTTCCAAAATATTTTTGTATTATCTGTAAACACTATAAATGTAAATTCATTAGGAGGTGCTAAAAATGAATTCAAAAGGTTTTGATTATACAGCATTAACAATTGTTATTATCGGCGCTGTCAACTGGGGTCTGATTGGTTTTTTTAATTTCAATCTTGTTTCATTCCTTTTTGGCTCAATGTCATGGATTAGCCGAATAATATATGCAGTTGTTGGTTTATGTGGTCTTTATCTTTTTAGTGCATATGGAAGAATAAGCGATATGAGCCATAGTTCTGCAATGTAACCATATAATAACTTGATGAGTGTACAATTTCAAAAACACAGGCAAATGCACTTTGTCAAGGCTTTTGAAATTGTGCAATCAAACTAATATTATCTTTTATAGCTAATTTATCAAAATAACTTTGCAATTTTATTTATGCAGCAGATATTCACAATTAACTTTGCTATTTATAATATAAAATAAGGGCTGTTGCATTAATAAATACATTATATATATTGTTATAATACAAAAATTATATACAAACAATAATTTCCTTAATGCAACAACCTTTTATATTAACAAGATGAATAATATATTAATATCAACTAAATAGAACAGACTCATCTTACTGTTTTATACAATAAATTTGTGTGCCTACTTGACAATCTTAAAATTATTGATATATTTCTCTCCATTCCATATCGCCACGTTCTAAAGACTTTATAAGAAGCTCTGCGGTTGCAAGATTAGTAGCTAATGGAATATTATACATATCACAAAGATTACATATATTATCTGAATTAGACTCATGTGCAAGAGGGTTTTCTACTTCTCTTAAAAATATAACCAAATCAATCTGATTATGTTCAATCTGAGCACAAAGTTGCTGGTCACCACCAAGATGTCCTGCAAGAAACTTATGAATTGACAGGTTAGTAACCTCTTCAATAAGTCGTCCTGTCGTACCTGTTGCAAATAATTGATTTTTATTTAAAATCCCTCTGTATGCTATACAAAAATTCTGCATTAATTTTTTCTTTGATTCATGTGCAATTAAACCAATGTTCATAAGTACCCTCCTGTAATTATTATCCTCTAAAGTCGTCTGCAAATATTTCATCATCTCTTTCAACATTACGTTGAAGTGATACATTTAACACTATTCCCATTGTAATATATAATGTAAGAAGTGATGTTAAACCATAACTAAAAAACGGAAGCGGAAGTCCTGTATTAGGAAGTAATCTTGTTACAACCCCTATATTAAGACAACTCTGAAATGCTATATACCCTGCCGCTCCACAACATAAAAGCCGTCCTGCAAAATCCTTTGCTTTAACTGCAGCTATAATACATTCAATAACAATCCATGCTAAAAGCAATATTGTTGCACAACAGCCAATAAAACCAAGTTCTTCGCCTACTACGGCAAAAATAAAGTCAGTCTGCGCCTCTGCTATATAATTAGCATTCTTTAAAGATGATGGGTCATCATTGTTAAGCCCTTTTCCTGTAAGCTGTCCTGAACCTATTGCTTGTACTGCCTTATCCTGCTGATATGTTCCATCGCCATAATTTTCTGGGTCAATAAATGCCATAATTCTGTTTCTTTGGTAATCTTCAAGTAAAGTCTGATTAGGATTACTTACATATATTATCCCTGCCGTAGCTAAAGGAACTACAATTAACAATGCAATTCCAATTATCTTATAACTAAGACCAGCACAGAATATTATAGTAAGAAGAACCAAAGTAATAAGAATTGTAGTTGACAAGTCTGGCTCCATCTCAATAAGTGCAAGTGGAATAATAAGAACAATTCCTAGAACTGCTAAAAACTTGAGATTATTAATCTCCTTTTTATACATTGAAACAACTTTTGCCGTAAATATTATCATTATGACTTTTGATAATTCTGAGGGCTGAAGCTGAAATCCTCCTAATCTTATCCATCTTTGAGCACCATTTACTGAAACACCAATTGCTTTAACAAGCACAAGCAATATAACATTAATAAAATAAAAGAGCCAATAAAAGTTCAATAACCAATTATAGTCAACAAATGATATAAATAACATAAGAACAAGTGAAAGGCCCATACCCAAGCATTGCTTTATTGTGAAGCTTGAATCAGCACTATTAATAACTGCTATACCATAACATGAAGTTACAATCACTAATATCACAAGTCTTAGATTGTATGAACGCAGTTTATATTTCTTAAACATCTCTATCTCCATTTCTGTGCAGACTACTAAGTATTAATTCCTTTTTGGCTATTATTATCCCATCTGCCTATGTATATTATTTATCACTATTTCTAAGGTTTTTAATAGGAATATTTGCATATAATGCTGGCACTGTACCATTGTCAGTTTCTGACTCTGTTGATGTAATTTGAATATCCAGTCCATCTGCATCTATAACCATATATTTTGATATAACTTGAATAATATCATTTTTTATCATCTCCATTACTTCGGGAGAACAATTAGCTCTGTCCGAAACTAATAAGAGTTTTAGTCTGTCTTTTGCCACATCGCTAGAGCCTTTTTTCTTAAATATATCCATCAAGCCCATTTTTTCTCCATTCTTGCGTAAAAATACGCCATTTTATGCAAATCTTACATTATCTTTTATCACTTTTAAATAATGTAGACAATTTTTTGAAAAAGCTACCTTTACCATTCAAGTCAAGAAATGGAACTTCCTCACCAAGAATTCTCTTGCAAATATTCATATATGCTTGTCCAGCGAGGCTATCATCTCCTACTAATGGTTGTCCTTTATTAGTTGCAACAACAATTCTTTCATCATCAGGAATTGCTCCAATTACATTGAGCTGTAAAATATCATTTACATCTTCAATAGACATCATATCGCCTCTATTTACCATATCCATTCTTATTCTGTTGACAATAAGGTCTTCATGGTCTTTTAATCCGTTAGCATCTAAAAGACCAACTATTCTATCTGCATCTCTTATTGCTGATACTTCTGGTGTTGTAACAACTAAAGCTCTATCAGCCGCTGCTATTGCATTCTGAAATCCTTGTTCAATTCCAGCAGGACAGTCAAGTATTATGTAATCATAGCCATCTGGGTCTGTCTTAAGCTCATCTATAACCTTTCTCATCTGTTCTGGTGTAACTGCTGACTTATCTCTTGTCTGAGCTGTTGGAAGTAAATATAACTTAGGGCATCTTTTATCTGCAATTAATGCCTGCTTTATTCTACAATTACCTTCAACAACGTCTACAAGATTGTATACAATTCTATTTTCTAATCCTAATACAACATCAAGATTTCTTAACCCTGTGTCCGTGTCAATCATTACTACACTCTTTCCAAGCTTTGCAAGACCTGTACCTATGTTTGCTGTTGTAGTTGTCTTTCCAACTCCACCTTTTCCGGATGTAACAACAATTACTTCACTCATTTTCTTTCCTCCTGAAACACTTATCTAAATTTTATTTGCACATTACAGCTTAAAATAATTATGCGTTTTTTTGACAATTAAATCAATATTTTTTTGTAAAATGTATATAAAAAATTCACCCTTGTATATATTACACTTATGTCAAGTAAATATCTTGTCATTTACTGTCCTATAAAAAAATATCTCTGTGTTTAATTAAGTCTTATATCATCAATAACACTTTGTTCTAAGTTTTCTATATATATATTACCATTATCTACAAATGCTATCTTAGGCTGAATAGTTTTTGATACTTTTAGCTTCTTTCTAGGCTCACTATCTGAACTCCTTGCTATTACATCACCTATTCTAATCTGCATTGGGTCCATATCAAGAGCTACAACAAAAGCATTTTCATTGCCATCTCCACCTGCAAAAGCATTGCCTTTAAGACTTCCTAATACAATTATGTTACCTTTAGCAATTACCCTTCCACCAGGATTAACATCACCAAGTATAACAATACTACTCTCTGCCTCAAATACTTGACCTGAGCGAAGTGTACCTTTGTAGAACTGTCCTTCTTTTAATGTATTATTTAAACAATTGTTATTTTGTTCTTTATTATTTGAAGCTAACGTCTTTTCTTTTATTTTTGCTAATTGTGACTCAAGCGCTTTTTTTACAGCTTCTTCATATCTTATTTCTCTTTCTTTGTCATCATCTACTAAACACACAATATTAAGCTGTGATACATCTGAAATTATATCTGCAATTTCCTTTTGTTGTTCAAAAGTAAGATTTCTGCCTTCAAATCCTAATGCCATTGCTGCATTTCCAAAAAATTTAGACGATGCAATAAACTTATCTCTTATCTGTTGTTTTAAATTCTCATATGAAGCACTTTCATTTAATACAACTGTTATCCCATGTTTTGTTCCTTTGATAACAACTGAACTTTCCAACCTTTTCACCTCATTCCGCTATAGAGTTCTAATACCTTAACTATAGTCAAAGGTTCAAAAATATTTATATAAATAATATTTTCAAACCTTTGTTACATTAAATATAAAGCATATTAATTTATAAGTAAATCAATATTTTATTAATTTTTATCATTTTCAGCTTCATCTGCTCCGTAGTATATCTTGTATACTTCTGCGGCTACTTCTATAGCACTTGATGAAGAATAACCATTAGGCATTGCTACTGCTACTGCTACTTGTGGGTCATCATATGGTGCATAACTTACAATTGTAGCATGGTCAGGTTCTGTTGTTTTTTCCTGCGCTGTACCTGTCTTTGCTGCAACTTTATATCCAAGCTGATTTAACTTAGTATAAGTCTGACCTGCCATCTGCATACCTGTATGAACCATACTCCATGCTGTTGAGCTTACATCAACTATATTATTTACTTCTGCTGAATTCTCTCTTACAAGCTCTCCTTCTGGGTCTGTAATCTTATCTACAAGTGTAAGATTATAACAAGTACCCGAATTAGCAATTGTTGTTGCATATCTTGCAAGGTTAAGACAGCTATACTGATGTGTTCCCTGTCCAATAGCTGACTGTATTGCACTTACTGTTGAAGCATGTGGTGCTTTTTCGTCTATCTCGATACCAGCCTTTGTTGCAAGACCTAATTCTTCAGCATACTTTTGCATTATTGAAGTTCCATAAGTACTGTTGTAAGTACCGTCTTTGCTACAAGCAAGATTCCAACCAACATTATAGAAAAATACATTACAAGAATCTCTTAAAGCAGTTGTAACTGTTTCTGTTCCATGACCATATAATCTCCAACATCTTGGTGCTGGGTCGACTTTATCAAATGAACCCGAACAATAAAAACCTGTTCCCGGTCCTATTACTCCTGTATCAAGTCCTGCAATTGAAGTACAAGCCTTAAAGATTGAACCCGGTGCTGACTGTGCCTGTGTTGCCCAGTTTAATAATGGTTTAGACTTGTCATTACTTAATTGTCTATAATAGTCAGCATCAACTGACCCTGACATTTTGTTGTTGTCATAACTTGGATAACTTACAAGTGCAAGTATATCTCCGTTGTTAGGGTCTGTAATAACACATGAACCAGAACAAGGCTTAAGTGCAAGTTGCGCTGGTGTAATTGTCTTTGTTGTTACAGCATTTAACATGAAGCCATAAGCTGATATTGCTCCACTACTAAGTGCTTGATATTGTGAGTCATCATCAAGTACGCCCTGTTCAAATAACAACATACATACTTGACTTCCAGAAATATTTCCATTCTGTAGCATATAATCATATAACTTCTTATAGAAGCTATCATCTGTGTCAAGCTCACCAATAATATAATCAAGCAAAAGATTATATGACTCCTCAAGACTTGAGTATTGCTGTTCTGTAAGAATTGTCATATCAATCCAATTCTGTGATATAGCATGTTTTAAAAATTCTTCAAGAGTTCTAGACTTACCGTCTACCCAGTCTATATATATCTCATCGCTTGTATCAATACTGTCTTTATTAAGCACTGACTGATTTGTAAGCATTTCATAGACATACCATACATAGTTCCTATCTTCATCAGATAATCTATTATAAGCTGTAGGTGTGTCTGTAAGCTCTGTTCTAAGCCAATCAAGAACTGTAGCTTTCTTACTTAAAAAAGCATTATATATATTTTGTTCATTGGCTGTCTTTCCCGAAGCAATCTCGTCCATTGACACAATGTTATTATCTATCAATGCAAAATATGCTTCATTCATAGGAATATAAACAGTTGCTGTTGAGTTACCCGACTCCATAACATACTTAGATGAACCTTCTGGTACAAAATACTTAAGCAATAACTGTACAATTTCATCTTCAATTGCATTATATATTTTCTTCTGAAGATTAACATCTATTGTAAGATATACATCATTACCAGCTTTTGAGTCAGTTTCATCAAGTACTTCTGTAATTCGTCCTACTGTATCAACATATACAGTCTTTGAACCTTTTTCTCCTGCAAGTTCATTTTCAAGTGCCTTTTCAATACCTGTTTTACCTACAATATCATTAGCTTCGTAAGAATCATCATCAGTTTGAAGACTTTCAAGTTCACTTGCTGATACTGTTCCTGTATATCCTAATATCTGGGAACAATATACACTATCAACGTATCTTCTTATATACTGTTCTTCTACAGTAACACCTATAAGTTCATCAGAATTTTCAAGGATAGCCGCCACTGTTTCGTCAGATACTTCATTTGCTATTACAAATGTTATATATCTGTTATATGAATTAGCTGACATATATCTTCTAAGATTAATTATCTCAAGAAGATGTGATGTAGAAAATTGATTAGCATTAATCTCATATCTATCACACAGATATGTCATCATTTCATTAGCAGAAGCTTGTTTTTGTTCATCTGTCAATTCATTTATAGACTTTGTTCCATATATATCTCTTTTAAATCTTAAAAGCGTGTTTCCTGCTATTGTAAAATCATAGCCACCATCTGTTGATGCTTCAATTGGTAAATCATTAGTAAATTTATCGCCTTTAGACTCTATAATCTCAAGAGTTTTGTCAATTGCATGATTTAATTTTTGATTTTTTTCTGCATTATCTTTATATGTTCCACTATCACTTATTTTAACTGAAAATGCCAAATCATTGTATGCTAAAAGAACGCCATTTCTATCATATATTCTGCCCCTTGTTGCTGCTACACTTGTTGTCTTTTGAACTGTTGATGTCAAATCTTGAACATAAGATTCTCCATTTACTATCTGAAGTGAAAATACACGATTAATTATAACCGAAAATAGCACTATAAACACAGCTACTAATGGTACAATTCTTGACTTTAGTAAACTCAATAAATAATCAAATAATTCTCTAATCAAATTCACTCATTCTCCTTTTTCTTCTACTGTCTAACTTGCCATTAATAAATACAATTGGTTTATACAATATAACGGCCATAAACAGTGTGTATACAACTTCTGGCAAAATAAATCTTGATATAAAATACATTACATCAAGTCTGTTATGTAACAGAAAATTGCCAATATATGACATAAATTCAAAGCAAAAATCAGATATTAAAAGCAATGCAAGAGGAATAAGCAGCTCTGTTTCTTCATATTTCTGATAGAATAATCCAGCAAAATATCCTGCGAATACAAAGACAAGTGACGCAAAGCCTAATAAATCTGAAAAGAATAAATCATACATAAAACCTGCAAAAAATCCCATAAACATTCCCTCTTTGCTTCCATTTAAGAAACCAAAAAGTACAGGAAGTATCATTAACAGATTAGGCTTTATACCACCTATAGAAATAACTCTTCCGAGTGTTACCTGTATAATATAGAAAAATAATATCAAAAGTATTTCTCCAATTTTCCTTTTCATTCCAGCCTAACGCACCTTTCTAAAAAATATAATGCAAAAAGTATGTTTTATTCCATTGTCTTTTTCTGTTTTATTATTAATACTTCCTGCAAATGTTCAAAATCCACAGCAGGAACTAGATAGCCTGATTGTGTAAGATTATTAGAATCGGTGTCAACATCCTTTGCATATCCTATTAAAATACCAGGAAGGTATTTATCACTAATGTTAGATGTAACTATCTTATCACCATTTTTGACAACAACATCCTTCTTAAAGTATTGTAGCTTTATTAAACCAGTATCCATAAGCTGTATATCGCCCTTTACAGAACAAGTATCTCCAGTTTCTATTAACATTCCACTTACATAACTTCCATCTTCAATCACTGACTTTACTGTTGCCCAATTATTACCAACTTCTGTAACAATACCTACAAGACCTCCATCAGCCATAACATTCATATCTACTTCTATTCCATCATTACTGCCTTTATCTACAGTAAAAGTATTATACCAGTTATTTGTAGGTGAAGCGATTACTCTTGCTCCAACTTTTGCATATTCAGGATATTTTTCATCAAGTTCATAAAGGCTTCTAAGTCTAGCAAGCTCATAAGTATCCTGTTTTAACTGATTATTCTCTTCTGTAAGAGAGTCTACCTGAGTCTTTAACTTGTCATTTTCCTCTAATACTGTACTTATCTCCTGAAGAGTATCATACTTGTCTGCAACCATCAAACCAATATAATTCATACCCTTCTGAACAGGAATAACTACTGTAGAAATAGCATTTCTAAGAGGAGTTGTAAGCCTGTCTGTAAAAAAGCTCACACCAATAAATACCATGCACAAAAATGCCAATACAATAAGAATGACCTTAGTACTCAGAAAAGATGATAACTTTTTTTTCATTTTACCAAATCCTATTCATATTTTTTGTCCTGTGGAGTGTATGGTATCTTTGAAAATTCTGGCTTATTAACAACATCAATAAGACCTCTTACAACACTCTCTGCTGGATTTTCAACTATATTAACATTAAGATTAGTTTCTTTATTGATAAACTGCTGAAGATTGCTAATATTAGATGTTCCACCTGTAACATAAATACCATCTTTTATAATATCTGCTGCAAGTTCTGGTGGAGTTCTTTCTAATATAACCTTAATTGAGTCCATAATTGAATGAAGTGGGTCAACTATTGCTGAATATATAACATCAGAAGATATCTGAACACTTACTGGAAGTCCTGAAAGAACATTTCTACCAAAACCTGGAGCAAACTTTTCTTCTGCTTTTACAGCACTTCCGAGTTCTTTTTTAAGTCCTTCTGCTGTCTTGCTTCCAATAACAAGATTATATTCTTTTCTGATTATACTTATAATACTATCATCAAGCTTATTACCACCAATCTTGATAGACTTGCTAATTACGATACCACCAAGCGAAATAACTGAAATTTCTGTTGTTTCTGCACCGATATTAACTACCATAATACCCTTAGACTTAGTTACATCAAGTCCTGCTCCAATAGCATCTGCTACTGGCTTATCAACAATATAAATATTCTTAGCTTTTACTTTTGAATCTGCTACAAGTTCATAAAAAGCTCTTTTTTCAACTTCTGTTACATCTGTTGGTACTGCTATATAAAAGTCTGTATTACCTGAAAACTTCTTATCATCATTAATCTTATTAAAGAAACTTACAAGAAGTGTCTGCATATTTTCTATGTCTGCAATCACACCAAACTTAACAGGAAATGATACTTCAATATTTTCTGGTGCTTTTTCATACATATCGTATGCTTCATCACCAAATGCAAGCATTTCTTTCTTATTAGCTATTGCTATTATGTTCTTTTCATTAAGTATTCTTCCCTTTTCATTGCAACACATCTTTAAGTTGCTTGTACCAATATCTACTCCGTAAATATTCTGTGCCATTTCTAAAGGCTCCTTTCAATTACATAAACTCTTTTTCTTTTAAACTTGTATACGAATTATCGCCTATTACAATATGGTCTATTAGGTCAATTCCTAACAAACTTCCTGCTTGTGCAATTCTTCTTGTAACAGCTACGTCATTTCTACTAGGTGTAGCATCACCACTCGGATGATTGTGCAGAAGAACAATTCCTACTGCTTCAAACTTTAATGCCTCTGAAAAAACTTCTCTTGGTGTTATAAGAGAAGCATTGACTGTTCCAATTGAAATTACACAATCTCGTATCATTTTACACTTACTATCAAGCATAACAAGAACCATATGTTCCTTGTTAAGATGGCGTAAATCTTCCATATAATAGTTAGCTATTGCCTCTGGAGATGAAAAATCAAGTCTTACTGCGGCTCTTTGTTTTGCCATTCGCCTTGACAATTCACATATACACTTTATCTGAATTGCTTTTACAGCCCCAACTCCTTTAATCTTCATAAGCTGATTAATCGTAAGGCTTGTAAGCCCTACAAGTCCATCACCTGTTTGAGCTGTATTAAGAATTTTTTCTGCAAGCTGTGTTGAATTCATTCCATTAGTTCCAACCCTTAATATAACAGCTAGAAGCTCTATATTAGACAATGCCTCTGCACCAAACTTCATGCACTTTTCATAAGGTCTTAGGAAATTGCTATCTCCGTCATTACATATACAACTGTTTTGATTAATAATCATAGTGTCCTTTCCGGACAAATGGAAAATTCAATCGTAAATATATATTACAACTTGCTACTATGCCACTAATATTCAAGTTACAAAGTTCAAAATATTTTATTTAAGCTTAATGATAATAAATATCAATAAGAGCTTTAATACAATACAAATATATTAATTATATTTACAAATTGAACCAACTTAAATTATATCATAACTTTCTTTTATTGTATACAAATAATTATTATTTTTTATTGAATATTAATTAGACCTTTTTCGTACATTTTTTGCATACTCATCATTATTCCAAGTTTTGCATGATACCATGTAAGTCCACCTTGAAAATATACTGAATATGGTGGTTTAAGTGGGCCATCCGCACTTAATTCAATTGAAGAGCCTTGCACAAATGCGCCTGCTGCCATTATTACATCTGCATCGTATCCTGGCATTGCCCATGGTTCAGGAGTTACAAAGCTATCAACAGGAGCTGCTGACTGTATTCCCTTGCAAAATGCAATAAGCCCTTCTGGTGTATTAAGCTCGACAGCTTGAATTATATCATGCCTACTTTCTGTACTGTTAGGAATAACCTTAAATCCAAGCTTTTCATAAGCATTTGCTGCAAATATAGCACCCTTTAATGCACCAGCTACTACTGTTGGTGCAAGGAAAAGTCCTTGATAAAACGACTGATTTACGCCAAGTGTTGCACCCACTTCTTTTCCAAGTCCCGGAGAAGAAAGTCTAAATGCTGCCTGTTCAATACATTCCTTAGTACCTGCTATGTATCCGCCACAAGGTGCAAGTCCACCACCCGGATTTTTAATAAGTGAACCTACTATCATATCTGCTCCAACCTCTGATGGCTCTATAAGTTCAACAAATTCACCATAGCAGTTATCAACCATACATATTACTTCTGGTTTTATTCCTTTAATAAATGATATTAACTCACCTATTCTTTCTACTGAAAGTGTAGGTCTTGAAGCATATCCTTTTGAACGTTGTATAGTTACAAGCTTAGTTTTTTCATTAATTGCCTTTTTAATATTTTCAAAATCAAAGCTTCCATCTTCTAATAAATCAACTTGCTTGTAAGTTATGCCATATTCGGCAAGACTTCCTTTCGATGGTCTTATACCAATAATCTCGTCCATAGTATCATAAGGCTTTCCAACTGGTGACAAAAGTTCATCACCCGGTCTTAAGTTAGCAGAAAGCGCTATATTAAGAGCATGTGTTCCACACATAATCTGTGGTCTTACAAGTGCTGCTTCTGTCTTAAAAAGGTCAGCATACACCTGTTCTAAAGTATCTCTGCCTTCATCATTATAACCATAGCCTGTAGTACCAGAAAGGTGCATTTCTGCCACCTTATTTTTTTGCATAGCTTGTAAAACTTTCATTTGATTATATTCTGCATTTTCATCAATCTTTTCAAATCTTTCTTTAAGACCTTTAAGTATATTTTCAGAAAAATCATATATCTGTTCTGAAATTCCCATATTACAATACATTTCTTTAATAGCTTTTGTTTCCATAAATCACAATCCTTTCTTGTATTCTAATTAATATTCTTTAGCTATTCCATTTTTTTGTTATAATATCAACCATTGCTGTCAATATCTTTTCTTTTGAATTATCATAATCTTTGTAATTTAACCAACACACATCAGACTCTCGCTTAAACCAAGTAAGCTGTCTTTTTGCAAAATGTCTTGTATCACGCTTTATAATATATCTTGCCATTTCTTCATCGTACATTCCATCAAGATAGTCAAATATCTCTTTGTATCCAATACCCTGCATTGATACTAAATCCTTAGTATATCCTTGTTTTCTTAAATTTTCAACCTCTGATACAAGTCCCATCTCAAACATCTTGTCAACACGCATATCAATTCTTTTATAAAGAATATCTCTATCATTATTTAATACAAAATATACAAAATTATATGGCGAAACTTTCTTTTGCTGTTCTTCGTTATGCTCAGACATTTTCTTACCTGTATCATAAAAATACTCAAGCGCACGAATTACTCTTTTTACATTGTTAGGGTGAATATTTTGTGCCGACTTTTCATCAACTTCCTTTAACATATTGTGAAGATAAATATTGCCTTTTTCATCAGCAATTTTAGCAAACTTTTCTCTATAACCACTGTTGTCTTTATCTTGTTCACTGTCATTATTTTCTGGTGTAAACTCAATATCATAAAGAATTGCTTGAATATAAAACCCCGTTCCGCCTACAATAATAGGCACTTTACCACGACTGTATATGTCATCAATCGCCTGCTTTGCCATTTTTTGAAATACAACTACATTAAATTCTTCGTCAGGTTCAAGCTCATCAACAAGAAAATGCTTAACCCCTGCCATCTCTTCTTTCGTAACCTTAGCAGTTCCAATATCCATGTGCTTATAAACCTGCATAGAGTCCGCACTTATAATCTCTCCATTAAGCCTTTTAGCAAGCTCAATCGAAAGTTCCGTCTTACCAACCGCCGTAGGCCCAGTAAGAATAACTAATGGTTTTTTCTTATCCATATTATTATAATATCCTTTTAAATTTCTTTTCTATCTCATACTTTGTCATCATTATCAAAGTAGGTCTACCATGTGGGCAATTATAAGGATTATCGGCTTCCATAAGTTCTTTCATAAGCTCTTTCGCTTCCTGCATAGAAAGCCTATTATTTCCTTTAACTGCTGCCTTACAAGACATAGAAGCAATTCTTTCTGTAATAATCTCAGGCGTATTTCTGTTACTATCATCGACAAGATTATCAAGCATATCTATAAGAAGCTGTTTACAATCAACCTTTGGCAAGTTAGATGGCATCCCCGTAACCTTATATTCATTGCCACCAAACTCCTCAATCTCATAACCCAAGCTTTTAAATATATCCATATTTTCTACAAGCACCTGCTGTTCTCTCATATTAACACTTAAAATAACCGGTGGCATAATCATTTGACTGTCCATCTGCTTGTTTGCAAGTCGCTTCATAAAACGTTCATATAAAACCTTTTCATGCGCTGCGTGCTGGTCCATCATATAAAACTTATCTTCAAATTCTATAAGCCAATATGTGTCAAAAAGCTGTCCTATAATTCTATACTGTATAGTGTTAGTCTTGTCTAACAGCTTATCTTCAAACATAGACATTTGAGTAGCTTTCATATCAGCTTGTTTAGCTTGTTCAATAGCTATAGCGTCTTGCTTTACCATAAGTTCTGAACGCTTTTTCTCGAAAGGCTCTGGAAGTCTTTCTTTTTCAAATTTATTATCATTTTGAACACTTTCATTTTTTAAAGAAATATCTTTCTTTATATTGTTATCTAATAATGGACTTGCTAAAACTTCTTTTTCTTTATTTTCATTAAAACATTTATGCACATTACTATCTACTTTTGATTGACCTGCATTAAAAGTATTTCCTTGATAACCACCATAATGAGAAACAGCTTCTTTTATGGAATTGTTCAAATTACTAGTATTTGTTACATTTTCTTTAGGCAAATTATTTCTACTGTTCGTGTAGTTATTAAATGTTCTATCTATACTACTTGAACTATTAGCATTATTGTTTAAAATGCTATTTACATTAAATTCTCCCCTTTGAGCCTTTACTGATGGTGGCTCATTTACACGAACTTCTGGAATTAACTCTCTTTGTTCAAGAGCATTTTTAATTACAGACAGTACAAAATTATAAACAAATTCATTCTTTGAAAACCTAAGCTCCATTTTCGTTGGGTGAACATTTACATCAAGAATTTCTTGATTAATTGTAAAATGTAGTGCTGTAAATGGGTAATTGTGTGGCATTATATGACCTTTGTAGGCTTCTTCTATTGCCTTTGTAATAATACCACTCTTTATATATCGCCCGTTGATATAATAATTCTCATAAGACCTGTTGCCCCTGCAAATCATAGGCTTGCCAATAAAACCATCTATCTGAATATCTTGTGTTTTAGCACTAACTTGTATAAGATTTCTTGTTATATCTCTGCCATACACACTGTATATTATGTCTTTAAGATTAGTATTTCCAGATGTATGAAGTTTATTTTGGTTGTTGTTAATAAAGCGAAATGACACATCTGGATGGGAAAGTGATAAATGTTCAATCAGCGCATTAATGTAGCCTGCTTCTGTAGTGGCTGTCTTTAAGAACTTTCTTCGCACTGGCGTATTGTAAAAAAGATTTCTTACAATAAATGTCGTACCATCTGGAACACCAGCTTCTTCCATGCTCTTTTCTTCTCCGCCTTCAATTACATACCTGTAGCCCGTAAAGTTATCACTTGTCTTAGTAATAAGCTCTACTTGCGCTACTGATGAAATACTTGACAAAGCTTCACCCCTAAAGCCAAGTGACTTAATGCTTATAAGGTCTTCCACTGACTTTATCTTACTTGTAGAATGTCTTAAAAAGGCAAGTGGAATATCTTCTTTTGATATCCCTGTGCCATTGTCTGTAACTCTTATAAATGATATTCCACCGTCTTTTATTTCAATTGTAATTGCTGTGGCTTTTGCGTCAATCGCATTTTCTACTAATTCCTTAACGACAGAAGATGGTCTTTCTATAACCTCTCCTGCCGCAATCTTATCTATAGTATTTTTATCTAAAACTTGTATTGACATAATTCCCTCCAACCCAAAAGGCTACCTCTTTTTACCAACGATTTTTAACCTTGCTTTGAAGCTTATAAAGCATATTAAGTGCATCTATCGGTGTCATATTACCAATATCAATATTTTTGATTTCTTCGATTATATCATCATTACCAACAGTATCAAAAAGTGTCATTTGCTTTACTTCTAATTCATCCACCTTTTTATACTGCTCATTCATTTTTTCTTTTTTCTTAGAATACTGCGCTATATCCTTTGCCTTTTGTGAAATATCTGCGTCACTTAATTCAGCTACTAACTTTTTAGCTCTTTCAATTACAGTATCAGGAACGCCTGCAAGTTTTGCTACTTGAATACCATAACTTTTATCTGCGCCACCCTTTACTATTTTTCTAAGAAATACTATTTCATCACCACATTCTTTAACAGCAATACAGTAGTTGTTGACACCATCAAGTGTCCCTTCAAGTTCAGTAAGCTCGTGGTAATGTGTTGCAAAAAGTGTCTTTGCTCCAAGAATTTTAGTATTTGCTATATACTCAACAACTGCCCAAGCTATACTTAATCCGTCAAATGTACTTGTTCCTCGTCCAATTTCATCGAGAATAAGCAGACTCTTTTGTGTTGCATTTCTTAAAATATTAGCTACTTCTGTCATCTCAACCATAAATGTAGATTGACCAGATGCTAAATCATCTGACGCACCAACTCTTGTAAATATCCTATCTACAATGCCAACATCGGCAGACGAAGCTGGAACAAATGAACCAACTTGTGCCATAAGCACAATAAGCGCAGTTTGTCGCATATATGTTGATTTACCTGCCATATTAGGCCCAGTAATAATAGATACTCTGTTAGCTGAATTGTCAAGATATGTGTCATTTGCAACAAACATATCGTTATTTATCATTTTTTCAACTACGGGATGTCTTCCATTTTTAATATCAATTATGCCCTTTTCATTTATCTTAGGACGCACATACCCATTTTGCTGTGCTACAACAGATAATGATGAAAATACATCTATCATTGCTATGGCTTTTGCTGTGTTTCTTATTCTTAATACTTCACCTGCAATAATTTCTCTTACCTCTGCAAAAAGGTCATACTCTAAAGAATAAAGCTTATCTTCTGCCCCAAGAATAACATCTTCTAGCTTTTTTAATTCTTCTGTTGTGTATCGTTCAGCATTTGTAAGTGTCTGCTTTCTTACCCAATTAACCGGAACTAGATTTTTAAAAGAATTAGTAACCTCAAGATAATAGCCAAATACTTTGTTATACTTAATTTTTAAGTTTTTAATTCCTGTATTTTGCTTTTCTCTTTCTTCAAGCTGTGCAAGCCACTCTTTACCTTCTGTCTTTGCTTTTCTTAACTTGTCTGCTTCTTCTGAATAGCCCTCTTTTATAATACCGCCATCTCTCATTGCAATAGGTGGGTCATCGACAATTGCGTTATTAACTAATTGATATAAGTCCTGCAAATCATCCATTTTTTCAAAGGCTTCTTTAAACAAATTGCTTTTAAATGTTCCCATAATATTTTTAATATATGGTATCATTTCAAGCGAATTTCTAAAAGCTATAAGGTCACGAGGATTAGCTGACTTACAACTTATCTTAGTCATAAGTCTTTCAAGGTCATATATTGGATTTAGATATTCTCTTATTTCTTCTCTGTCAATTGCATTGTTGTTAAGTTCTTCAATTCCATTTAACCTATCTTCAATTGAAGCTTTATTAATAAGTGGCTGTTCAAGCATTGAACGAAGTGTTCTAGCTCCCATCGCTGTCTTTGTCTTATCAAGCACCCAAAGAAGTGAACCTCTTTTTTGCTTTTCTCTTAAAGTTTCTACAAGCTCTAAGTTTCTTCTTGAAGAACTGTCGATAAGCATATATTTTCCTGTTGTATATGGAGCTAAGGAAGTTATGTGCATAAGGTCGTTTTTTTGTGTTTCATAAAGATATAAAAGAACCGCACCTGCTGAAATAATTCCAACTGAATAATCTTTAAGACCTAATCCATCAAGAGTTGTCAATTTAAAATGGCTAAGTAACTTATTGTTGCAAGTATCTTCGTCAAAATACCAATTGTCAAGAGCTGACACTGATATCCCTAGCTTTTCTACAACAAAAGAAATGTCTATGCCACTCATATTAAAATATTCATTGACTATAATCTCAGACGGTACAAATTTATTAAGCTCGTCAATAAGTTCGCTACCATTTTCAAGCTCTGTTACAAAATAATCACCTGTTGTATAATCAATAAAGGACACACCTATTTTTTCACCTAGATATACAATGCCACAAAGGTAGTTATTTCTAGTTTCATCTAAAGACTGCACACTCAAATTAGTAGATGGAGTAACAACCTTTATTACTTCTCTTTTTACAATGCCCTTTGCTTTTTTAGGGTCTTCCATCTGCTCACAGATTGCTACTTTATAACCATTTGACACAAGTCTTGTAATATAATTTTCTGCTGCATGAAATGGAATACCGCACATCGGCGCACGTTCTTCTTGTCCACAGTCCTTTCCTGTAAGTGTAAGTTCAAGTTCCTTTGATACAGCTATTGCATCATCAAAAAACATTTCATAAAAATCACCAAGCCTGTAAAATAAAATACAGTCTTTATACTGTTCTTTTGTTTCCAGATAATGTTGCATCATTGGTGAATATCCAGCCATTTTTGCCTCCATTTTATTAAATAAATATAATATACAATTCTTACCAAACAAACACCAAGTAAACCCACCATTACTTTATAAAGTTGTGAGCTTACTTGTTTTTTATTAACAATAATTTTATTTATGCAAACAATGAACCAAAGTCTGTGCTTGCGCAAAACCTTATCGACTGTTGCATAGGCTATACTGTTACCATCGTTCCCATATAGTAGAAGCCTTTACACTCGTCAAGACTTACATCTACTATCTGACCAATAAGCTCCTTGTCACCTGCAAAATGCACAAGCATATTGTTTGTAAGTCTGCCAGTAACTAGACTTTCATCATGGTCATTTACTGCTTCTACTAATGCCTTTTGAACTGTTCCTGTGTATCTTGCACTTATAGAGTGTGACACTTCATTTACAGTTTCAAGAAGTCTATTAAATCTTTCCTTTACAACTGCTTCGTCAATCTGGTCTTCCATTTTTGCCGCTGGTGTTCCTGTTCTTTTTGAATAGATAAATGTATATGCACTGTCATACTTTGCTTTTCTTACTACGTCAAGTGTATCTTCAAAGTCTTGTTCTGTTTCTCCCGGAAATCCTACAATTATATCTGTTGTAAGTGATACATCTGGCATTTTTGCTCTAATTCTATCTACAAGTGCAAGATACTGTTCTTTTGTATAGTTACGGTTCATTTTCTTTAAAAGACTACTACTTCCAGATTGCAATGGTAAATGTACATGATTACATATCTTTTCAGACTTACTCATAACGTCAATAAGTTCATCAGATAAATCTTTTGGGTGTGGTGTCATAAATCTTATTCTTTCAAGTCCATCAATCTTTTCTACCCTCTGTAAAAGCTGCGCAAATGTTACTTTTTCTTCTAATGTCTTGCCATAAGAATTTACATTTTGACCAAGAAGCATAACTTCTTTTACACCATCTTTTACAAGTCTTTCGATTTCACAAATGATTTCTTGTGGTTCTCTGCTCTTTTCTCTACCTCTTACATAAGGCACAATACAATATGTACAGAAGTTGTTGCAACCATACATAATATTTACGCCTGACTTAAAGGAGTACTTTCTTTCTGTTGGAAGTTCTTCGATAATATCCTTTGTTTCTTCCCAGATATCAATAATCTGTCCTTGTGAATTCCATCTGCTGTCAAGAAGCTCTGCAAGCTTAAACACGTTAAATGTTCCAAATACTAAATCTACAAACTTATATGAAGTCTTAATCTTTTCAACAACTTCTGGCTCTTGCATCATACAACCACATAATGCAATAATCATGTGTGGGTGCTTTTTCTTAATTCCGTTTAAGTGACCTAATCTTCCATAAACTCTTAAATTAGCATTTTCTCTTACTGTACAAGTGTTGTATAATACGAAATCTGCGTCTTCTGACTCAATAGGTTGATAGCCTATTTCCATAAGAATACCTAAAAGTTTCTCTGAGTCGCGCGCATTCATCTGACAACCGAAAGTATTTACACAGCAAGTCAATGGACGACCTATTTCATCACTTATTTTCTTTACATGCTCTTTACACTTTTCTATATAATATAACTGTCTTTCAAGCGAATTTTCGGGTATTAGTTCTTTAATATCTTTATTGTTATCCATTATAATCTCCATTCTAATTGTATTATTTTATCTGTATTGCAAATGTTATTTTACTATTTAATACAGTGTTTTTGCCTAATTACTCAACTTAAGATTGTACTGAAATGGAGTGGATATGTCAAGAATAGTAAAAATATTTTTATTTATATAAATAGCTTCTTAATATATAAGCTAGATATTTTAGATAGTTTATTAAATTTTACCAGCAAAAATTTACTAGAGTTTCTGCAAAGCTAGTAAATATCACTATTTATACCTTTTTTAACAATAATTATTAATTTTTCAAAAATCGCTGGTAATTTTTTTTAGAATAGTGTAGAATAGGGGCATACAAAGAAAACCATCTTTTAAAAATGGCTTAAAATCGTTGGTTAAACAACAACATGAGATGTATTGAAACCTACTTACATTTGCCTTAACAAATATAGAATAACCGTTAAACAACAACATGAGATGTATTGAAACTTCTCCTACTATTGGCATATTAGAAAATACTGCTTGAGTTAAACAACAACATGAGATGTATTGAAACGTTTTTAGACCACCAAAAAAAGTCCATGCTTCTAAGGTTAAACAACAACATGAGATGTATTGAAACATGTTTGCTGTTTTACTTCCACCACCAATATATAAGTTAAACAACAACATGAGATGTATTGAAACCCTTTTCTGCGGCATACCGCAAGCGCCGTGTCAAAGTTAAACAACAACATGAGATGTATTGAAACATATATGATATATCCAAGTCATTATCTTCTGGAGTTGGTTAAACAACAACATGAGATGTATTGAAACGTATGCTTTTTTAGACATTTAGAACAATAATGTCCCGTTAAACAACAACATGAGATGTATTGAAACTTTTGGGGTGTTGCTCTTTTAAGGTATTAACTATGTGTTAAACAACAACATGAGATGTATTGAAACAACCACAGGTTTTTATACAAGAATAATTCCTGTTGGTTAAACAACAACATGAGATGTATTGAAACGCAATATATAGGTTTAATCATGACTTTCCACCTCGTTAAACAACAACATTTGATGTACTGAACATTAGAAGCAACAAAGAAAAAATAAGTACCTTTATTGCTTTTATAGTCTAAATTTCTTACAATAATTTAAAGGAGATATAACTATGAATAATGAAACAAAAAGAAAATTTGAAGCAAATATCAAAGCAATCAATAAAGACTTAGCAAGAATATTAGAAGAACAAATACCTAATGAAGAACTTATTAAATTGCAATTTGATGGAATTAAAATATTAATTGATGATTGTGAAAATCTTGTATTAAATGAAAAATAATGTTATAGAAATATAAAGTTAAACAACAACATATGATGTGAAAAGACTTCCCCAAGTTTTTATATTTACACAAAACTTGAGAAAGTCTTTTATTTTTACATTTTAAAACACACTATTGATTGAGATTTTTGTATTCTTCCGACTCTAATATATCTGCCATTATATCTCTAAGTCTTGGATATGTCATTTTTGCCTGTATTGTTTCTTCACTTTCAGGATTGCGACCTAAGTGTACATTATAGGCTTTTATTATAAAGTTTCTCTTATACTCATCAGAAGCCTGCAACGTCCTATCGACATCTGACAAATCATCGCTTTCACTTCGGTCTATTATTGCATTAGAGTAAGCCTCTAAAGCTTCTTTATCTGCTGGTCTTCCTAAATATTCTGTAAAACACGTTTGAACATATATTTGTGCTTGCTTTTTTGTCATTGTGCCACCTTGCCTTTCTTTAACATCATCATAAAAAACAGATACATCAATGTGTTCCGGCGCACCCACAATGTTGCTATAAGTTGATGTATACTGCCAGCCGTATACCTCCCAGCCGTTAAGTTTATACTGCTTTTGCAAGTCAGGATTATCTGCATATACCGCAATCCACAATGGATACTTTGTTAATCTGTTGTCAAAGTATTGTTCAAAAAAGCTTCGATTTGAATAAAGCATTGTATTGTATCCATAATTTTGCATTGTGTCACAAAAGGCTACTGCTATATTGCTAATAAGTTCTCTTGTTGGAGTTATTCCGTTGTCTTTCATATATCGCACTGTATCTCCTTCTATATCATACACCACCGGATAGTCAATATCTTTTCCTTTTAATATCTCGTAAAATGTTTTTGCTTCCTGTACGGCTTCATTTTCATTTCTGGCATAACAAAACCAATATGCACCAACTTTATGTCCTGCCTGTTTTGCTTTAGAAATAAAATAGTCAAAGTTAGTGTCTTTTTGTGCGATTGTATTTCCATATCCTGCCCTTGCTATTACACCATGAACGTCACTATTTTTAATCATATCAAAATCAATAGAATCTTTTTTTTGATACGATGAAACATCAATTACCTTATACATATTGCCCTCCAATAATTTATTTTGAGTCTTTATTTTTCTTCGTTTCACTGTCCTTTAACTTGTCACATTCTAGTGTTTCTTTACTATCGGCAACGCCAGAAGTCGTAGGGTCTGTAATAATTCCTAGTGTTACAAGTAAGTTAATAACTATCATTACAATCTGTAAAATGTTATCTTTACTGACTGCTGGAACTATATTTAAAACTCCTAAAATCTGATATAGTAATGCAACTATAGCTGTTACAAAGGCTATTACAAAAGCTTTATTTCTAAATCTGATTTTCCAGTTGATTTTCGTTATTGTACCACTCCTTTCAGCACACTAAGGGTATCCCCTATTTTATCGTATAAAAAAAAGACACTTTCGTGCCTTTTTTAATCAAAATACTTAAACTAAATTTAACATAATATCATTATATTTTATTTACATAAAGTATTTACATTCTTCATAATAAACGCTTGCTTCTTTTTTCATTAATTCAACTAACTTATCTGTCTTTTGTTCTTCTTGAAATTCCTTTAATGCGTCAATATATGCGCCCCTATTTTCATCTAATATAATAAACGGTTGAATACTTTCTGATTTAAGACTTTCTCTAAAAATAATCATTCTTCCCGTTCTTCCATTGCCATCTTGAAAAGGGTGTATTGACTCATATCTAGCATGAAATTGCGCAAGTGTATTTATATTTTTTTCTTGAGAATTATACCAATCTAACAACTTTTCCATTTCGGCTTCTACGTCTTTTGGTGCAACTGTTTTATACATTCCTATCATATTAGGTCGTGTTTTATAATCTCCTATCGCATAACCATTCGCCCTATCTTCAAAAACTCCCGACTTTAATTCATAGTGAAATCTTTTTATCAACTCTTGCGACAAATCATCTTCTAATGTATCTAACATATAATTAAACATCAAAAAATGCCCGTTCATTTCTTCTACATCTTTGGCTCTGTAATAGTCATCATTTACAGGTAGTATTCCATTGTCAAAAAGCGAAGCTGTTTGCTCTGGTGTTAATGTACTTCCTTCAATCTTATTTGAATTGTATGCCATTACTCTTTGTGTATAAGCATATACACCCGACCTATCAAATCGTTTTCTTTCTATTATAAATCTTTCAATTAACCATTTTTTAAATTCCACCATAATATACCCCACTCTCTGCTACAAGTACATCTGGTTTTAAATCAAATTCTTCCATTTGTATATTATCTACTATCTGAAAATCAAAGCAGACTGCTGCCTTATAAATATTTGTATGCTTCTCAAGGTATCTGTCATAATATCCACCGCCATACCCTGCTCTATTAAGCTTTTTATCAAATGCAACACCTGGCATAACCATAAAGCCACTATCAACGTCTGAACACTCATTAACAGGCTCTAATATCCCATAAGCTCCCGGCTTTAAATCGTCAAGCGAATTAATCTTATGAAACTTCATCTCTTTTCCATACACCTTTGGAACATAAACATTTTTGCCACAAGCAATGCACTCATTTATAAAATCCTTTGTAACGACTTCTTGATTATAATTAACATATGTTAAAATATTAACATTTTCCTTAAATTCTTCAAGCTTATATATTTTCTCTATAACACTCTTACTTCTACTCAAGACATCTTCTTCACTCATGCTTTTCTTAATATTCTTAACATACTGCCTTGCCATTTTCTTATCCATAATATTAATTTCCATTCTTTAACGCATTATTAAGCTCTGCTTCTTTTTGAGCCTTCATCTTTTCTTCATGTCTTTTTTTAACATCAATTATAGAACCATCTGGATTTTGAATTTTAAGGGAGTCAAGAGTTCCCCTTAAATTATTTCTAAATGCCGCAACATATTCTGCCCTAAGCTTCTTCTGTTCAGCAGCTTCTGCCTTTGTAAGCCCTTCTGCTTTAGACTTTCTATATAATTCATTTATTCTTTGTATAGTCTTATCTGTAACCATTTTTCAAATCTCCTTAATTGGCAAATGCCAATTCCTTTCTACTAATTTGTAAATATTATTAAATCATCAAAATATTCTATACACCCCTTATAGCTTCCTTTAGAGGAAAACACAGCTTGCTCCATATCAGGATAAACAAATACCTCTATATAATATGTGTTTTTAAGAAGCTTTCTATCAGTTCTTCGCTGTGTAACTATCAAATCACCAAGAATATATTCTATACGCACCTTTGAATCGAGTGATAATTCAATCTTTTGTGTATTAAGATTAATTATCTGTGTAGCATCTTCTGAATTTCTAATTACGCAAGGCATATCGTCTAGTATATAAGTATGGCTCAAATCGGATACTTTTGATATGTCGCTGTTAAGACGTACTTTTTTTACTTTATTTTCATAATCATATATAATTACTTCTTCTACTCTCTTTTTAACATCAACCCTTGAATATACAAGCTCATTTCCATATTGTATCATATAAGGAAATGTAGTATTTTCATCACATTTATCTAATACATCTATATAGATATTTTCTTGATTAAGCTTAATATCAGATATAAACTGCTTTACATTTATAAGCCCGACTATTTCTTCATACTTGTTATCAAAAAGTTGGTCATCTTCCACTTTTTCTTCAAGAATTTCACTTCCTAGCTTAATTGCACATATATTGCCATGAAGTGGTATAATCTTATCAATTCCCAAAACTGACAGTATTCCACTGTCAATATTCATTTCTTCTTCAGCTTCAATACTACAAAGACATATATCATGCTCACCAAGCCCACGACTAATAAGCGCAGGACCAAATCCTTCAGGATTATTATATTTTACAGTTTCAAATATAATAAAATTGTCATCAAGTACAAACACCTTGAATACTAATTCTGTCTGCAAACTGTTAATTGATGTTTCTATTGTCTTTATTATTTTGGAACTCTCATCATTAATATTATACATATAAAACATAATACGAATATCTGTGGCATTAATATATTCAGCAGAAGTAAATACTATATAATCATGTTCATAAGCAGCATAATTAATCTCAGCTATACTATATTTTTTTAACGTTGGAAGTATCTCAAATCTTTCATTTGTAGCAGTATTAAGTATGTATAACTTCTTCCCACTATAATTCTCAAGCTGATAAGAGTCATCAACTGTTTGTAGCATTACTTGTCTATTAATGGGAGAATATATTCCATCTTCTATATTTGTCACAAGCTTTATATTCATTAAACCCTCCTTAAAGCCCTTTGCTTATTAAGCATGACTAATTTTAGAGCCATTCCATCAAATCGAAATTATCAGATTTATGTCCTAAAAATAATGTTCCTGTTTCTTTTCCTGTAATAATAGAGATAATATTTTCAACATTATTTCCATTTGTTATAACCATATCTGCACCTGACGCAGTTGCTATCTTTGCGGCTTCAACCTTTGCTGACATTCCACCTGTTCCAACGCCACTACTAGAGCTTGACTTTCCCATATTTTCAAGCTTATCATCTATTTTATCAACTTGCTTTATAAACTTAGCTTGTGGATTTTTATTAGGGTCATCAGTGTACATTCCGTCAATATCTGACAGTAAAATAAGCAAATCTGCTTCTACAATAGACGCAACAATTGCTGACAATCTGTCGTTATCACCAAAGGTCTGAACCTGCTCAATTTCATAAGTTGAAACGGAGTCATTTTCATTTACAATAGGAACTACTCCTAACTGTAATAATTCTTTAAATGTATTCTCTGCATTTCTTCTGCTTACATCATTTAAAACTGTGTTCTTTGTAAGAAGAACCTGCGCTGCTATTGTGCTATATTCTGCAAATATCTTTTGATATACCATCATAAGCTTTGCTTGACCAATTGCTGCACACGCCTGCTTTACTGGAAGTCCATCAGGTCTGTTGTGAAGTCCGATTGTACTTTTTCCAACAGCAATTGCCCCTGATGACACAAGGATAACTTCTTTACCAGAATTTTTTATATCAACAAGTATTCTTACAAGCTTTTCAATCTTTAAAAGATTAAGTTTTTCTGTATCTTCGTGCATAAGTGATGATGAGCCTATCTTTATTACAATTCTTTTTTTATCTTTTAACAACTCTCTAGTATTCATTTTTTCCTCCACACTCATATTGTATATACTAACAATATATTTTACTATATTTTTTATATCTTGTCAGCTATTATTTTTTGTGCCATTTTTTCAGCCACCTTAATTCCATCTACTGCAGCAGATGTAATTCCACCTGCGTACCCTGCACCTTCTCCACAAGGAAATACTCCTTTTACTGTGGCTTCTAACATATCATCTCTTGATATTCTTACTGGGCTTGATGTACGGCTTTCTACTCCCGAAAATACAGCATCTTCCATATCAAAGCCTTTAATTTTTTCTGCAAAACCGCCTACGGCTTCTTTTATTGCGTCAGCCACACTTATTGGTAATACGTTATTCATATCTCCGAATTGATATTTTCCTTTTATCTGCGGAATTACTTTTCCAAAGCCAGTTGACATTCTGTTAAGCTTAAAATCACTTAAAAGCTGAACGGGAATTGAACCATTTCCTTCTCTGTAAGCATAAGACTCAAGCTTTCGTTGAAACTCCACGCCTGCAAATATGCCATCTCCAAAATCTTCCTTTGTTACAGTTACTATTATTGCACTGTTAGCATTTTTTCCATCACGCCCCGAATAACTCATACCATTTACAGCAATTCTTTCATTTTCTGATGAAGCATTGACAACATATCCACCTGGGCACATACAAAATGAATACACTCCTCGCTGCTTTGATGTTTGATATGTCACTTTATAATCTGCTGCTGGGAGTTTATAATTTGCGCCCGCATAAGCATTATAGTCAATAAACTCTTGTGGGTGTTCCAATCTCATTCCAACAGCAAAAGGCTTTGACTGCATATCAAAACCATTTTTATTAAGCATATAAAATGTATCTCTTGCGCTATGCCCTATTGCAAGACATACATTGTGACATTTTCTTGTTGTATTTTCATTAGTTAATACATTATGTATAACAAGCTCGTGAAGCTGTCCGTCATGTATAACAATATCATCAAGACGACTGTTAAATATAACTTCGCCACCAAGACTTATTATCTTATTTCTAATATTTTTTACAACTTCTGACAACACATCAGTTCCAATATGCGGTTTATTAATATACATTATAGAACTGTCTGCACCGTATTCTACAAATGTTTTTAACACTTCTCTTATTCGCCCTGTCGGGTCTTTTATCATAGTGTTTAGCTTGCCGTCAGAAAATGTTCCTGCTCCACCCTCGCCAAATTGAACATTGCACTCAGTATCAAGCTTGCCACCTTGCCAAAATGTGTCAACACTTATTTTTCTTTCATCAACACATTTACCCCTTTCATAAACAATAGGTCTTAATCCTGCTTGTGCAAGCTTAAGTGCTACAAACATTCCAGCAGGTCCAAAGCCGATTATTACTGGTCTGTCTTCTTCTTTTAATTCTATATTCACATCACGTTTAACTGGAAATGTATACAAATACTCTTTAACTTGTACTACATTTTTATTTTTGCATTTTTTAAGTACTCTGCTTTCTTCTTGAACTTTTCCATCGTGTTTTACACTCAATATATCAACACTATAAACTGCCATTATCTCTGGTTTATGTCTTGCATCTATTGACTTTTTAAAAATTCTATATTCACAATTATCATTTTTTGACAAATTCAAAGCCTTATGAACAACTTTTGTTAAATCTTTGTCAGAATGGTTATATTTTAATTTTATTTGATTAACTCTTAACATTTATATTTCCTTTTCACTTTTCTATTTTCTATTATTAAATATACTTTCCGCTGCGCTTTTTCCTGCAAGATATCCACTACTCCAAGCCCATTGAAGATTGTAACCGCCACACATTCCATCAACATCTGTTATTTCACCTGCAAAATAAAGGTGGTTAGATAATTTTGACTGCATTGTACTAACTTCTATCTCATCTAACGGCACACCGCCTTGACAAACTTGTGCATTTGCATAATCTTTATATCCTGTAATATGTATATTAAATTTCTTAAAATTGTTCAACATATTTTTTATATCTTTGTCTTTTAATGTGCATATTTTATCATCACTATTAAGCCCTATAGTCTTTGCTACTGCTATAACTAACTTTTTATTTAAAAGTCCAGCAAAGAACTGCTCAACTGTCTTATTCTTAGCACTTTCAACACTCTTTAACACCATTTCACATAATTTATCATATTCAAAGTCAGGAAGCATATCTATTATTACATTAACTTCTTTTTTATTGTATACACTTTCTACGGCATACCTACTTACCTGAAATACTGGTATTCCTGAAATTCCATAATCCGTATACTGTATTTCTCCTGTGTCCTGTGAAATGATATTTCCATCGACAATTAACTTGACATTTCCAGTACTTCTAACACCTGACATAGTCTTGCAAAATGGATTGTCAGAAATAAGTTGCACAAGGGCAGGAAGTGGCGTTTTTACAGTGTGACCTAACATTTTCGCCAACTCATAACCAGAGCCATCAGAACCTGTCTTTGGTGATGCACACGAACCTGTCGCTATAATTACACTCTTTGCCTTGATAATGTAATCTTGATATACTTCACCATCATTATTTTCAACTTTTTTAGTACCTTTTATAGTATAACAATCATTATTATATTCAATATTAGCTATTTCAAAAGCTTCATGCACTGTGACTTTTTCTTTATCAAGCGCAAGCCTTAATGCTTCTTGTAACGATGCCGCTGTTTCTGAATGTGGATAAATGTATCCATTTTTTGACTTATGATATATACCTATTTCTTCAAAAAATGACAGCACAGCTTCCACATCAAACTTGTTAATTACTTGCCAGACAAAATCTTTATCATTATTTAAAAACTTGTCCTTTGACATATCAAGATTTGTAAAATTACATTTTCCATTACCCGTTTGCAATAACTTATTTCCAAGTCTTTTTGTATGCTCAAGTACTGTTACAGCTACACCTGCTCTTGCCGCTACAATAGAAGCCATCATACCAGACGCACCGCCACCGATTACTACACAGTCTGTTTTATATTCTTTTTTTACTAATTTAATATTGCTTTGCTTATTTTCTTTATCACTAACTGTTATATTTATTTTTTTCTTATTTTCTTTTGTATCTTTATAATCCTTGTTTATCTTTTCTTTTTTTGTACTATGTGATTTATTTTTTTCTAAAAGTTTATTATTTGATTTAATTTGCGTTTTATTTATTTTTGCACCTTTTTTATTAACAGGCGTACCTTGACTTTTGTTATTTTTTTTATATTTATCTTTTTTCATAGATAAAACCCTTTCGTCTGTTACACAATATCTATTACACAAAAATTCTCATTATTAAATTTTACCATTAATTCTAAAAGGCTTTAACATAATCCCTAATGGTAATTGTAATGTGAGAACTTGCTTAATATTTACTCTAATATTTTATTATACATTATATTAATACATTTCTCAACTGCTATACGTCTGTAGAAAATCATATAATTCCTGCTCACCTTTGATAACTAGTCCATATTCAAGCTGTTTTTCTACTTCATCGGGTAAGCCTGAAATATTTATATCAGCAAAATCATAAAATTGTTTATCTTGATTTCTATATATATTAACTCTATGGTCTTTTATAATAAGAAAATACTCTTGACTACTACTATTCTTTGCCATACCAGCTTCACTTCTTTCCATCTCTGCATTAACAGCCTTGTCCTTTTCAAGCTCGTCTTGTGACTTCTCATCATTATCAGAATCAAGCTCGGTATTATCTACCTTCGTATAGTCATTTTTATTATTTTCATTAAGCCCCATATCACTTTGATTGTTTAACTGCGTGTTATCTTGTATTTTGTTTACATTTCTTCTATTAACTCCTATCACCACAAAAATCATAACAACAGCCGTAAACCCAATTATAATCCCTGTTGCCACAATACCTGTTCTTCGAGAAACATTTCTATTATTCAAAATTTCCTTTTGAATATTTCTCTTATAGCCATTTCTTCTAACATGATTTATATTATCAAGATACTTACCATCAATATCCGTTTCCCTTTTATAAATATTATCCTTTTTATTCATATAAAAAACCCCTTCACCATTACCGCCCACAAGCCGTAAACAGTAACCTTATTTATTTCATTAATATAATTCTTTTCAAAAAACCCCAATTTATACATCCCCATCACAAATTTACTTAACCCACCAATTTTGAGTTTGCTCACCCCACCAACCTTTATGTATTTACTCAACCAAACCCACTTTGAACAACCAACAACATTTATGTTTCGCTCCCCTATCTGAATATCCAAAACATTCATATTTTACTTCCCCCTTATTTGAATAGCCAAAAACGTCAATAGGGATATCAGTAGTATATAAACTAAATTCACCATTAAAAAGAACAGCCACCTATATTTGTATGACACCAGCGAACACACTTGTTCGATGAATGCATACAAATATAGATGACTGTTCTTTTTCTGGTGTTTGTGTTTATATACTACTGATATCCCCTTCACACCCTAAAAAAAATTTTTCTCTTGCATTTACTCAACTTTAGAAATACAATAAAATAATAAAAACGAAAGGATTAAACTTATGAATGGCGAAGAAAGACGTAAAAGTATAGTAAATATAATCACATCTTCTAATGAACCACTTTCAGGAACACAACTAGCAAAACAACTCGGTGTCAGCCGTCAAGTGATTGTCAACGACATAGCCCTTATAAGAGCTAATAATATAGATATAATCTCAACCCACAAAGGCTATATAATCAACACCCCCGTTCAATGCAAACGCATTTTCAAAGTAAACCATGATGAAAGTCAATTTGAAGACGAATTAAACACAATAATTGATGCAGGCGGAAAAGTTCTCGATATCTCAATTGACCACCCTGTTTATGGAAAAATCACCGCTCCCCTTGAGATATATTCAAGAAATGATATCGCAAAATTCAAGACAAAAATGCAAAACGACAATGCCGAACCTTTATGTAAAATAACTTCAGGAGTCCATTATCACACAGTCCTCGCCTACTCAGAACCAATCCTTGATGAAGTTGAAATGGCACTTAACACGGCAGGCTATCTAATAAAAGAATAAAACTATAGGTCACATTAACAAAAATTTATACAAATAACTAGCCAAAGTTGTCTATTCACACTAACTTTGGCTAGTTATTTGTATAAATAAAAATGGCTGTCACACTAACAAAAATTATGAGCTGTAGCAATAAGAAAATTCTATACAAAATATAGATATTTATTTGATTAAACTTACTTTGTGGCATATTCTCAATATTTTTTAAAGCGTCTGATAAATACATAATTGTAGCAAAACGAAAATTACCCTTAGAAATATTTACTTTTCTAATCTCTCCTGCAAAATCATATATATCTTCAAAAAGAAACTTATTTATCTTTGATAAGCTTTCAAATGTTCCTGCATCAAGTGTATTTAAAAAGCCACTTTCAAACATTTCAATAGCTTTCTTTTTGCTTAACTTTTCTTCTTGTCTTGCAAGCTCTGTAGAATCTGTAATTCCTAATTTATTTTCTAGCATAATAACCCACCTAATATATTATTATTCAAAGTCTTGTAAAGAAAATGACATTGGATACATCTCGCTAAATGTATATCTGTAAATCTCATCACCATCTTCAAGGATTATCACGCCATTTTCGTCCATAAATTCTTTAAGAAATTGTAAGCATATACCACATGGCGGAGTTGTTTTTTGTGTATCTGATACTATCGCAATGCGGTTTATTTTTTTTGCGCCCTCTGAAATAGCTTTAACTACTGCCGTTCTTTCAGCACAGATTGTAGCTCCGAAAGAAGCATTTTCAATATTACAACCGTCAAACACTCTGCCATCTTCTGTAAGAAGCGCAGCTCCAACCTTAAACTTTGAATACTTAGAATATGAATTCTTCATTACCTTTTTTGCACATTCTATTAAGAACTTATCACTAACTCCCGACAAATTTTTAATATGTTCATTATTGTTCATAAGTAATATTTACCTCCTGTGTACTTTCCACTTGACAAATATATGTCTTTCCCTGATTTAAAATAACTTCTTCTCCATTGCTATAATAATACCTGGTTGCGCCTTCTGTTTCAGACCTTTTTACCCATGTAACTTCAACAGCTTTTCCATCAGTTATGTAAAGCCCCTTTCCTGTTCCACTAACTTTATAATTAGGCGTGCCATTGTCATAATACTGTGGCTCTACATATTTTACAAGAATATTCTTATACGCCAGTTGTTGACCATTAAGTTCATCTATCTGTGGTGCTTCAAATTGAAATCTTTTATAAGTTTTTGTCTGATTATCATACTCAAACCAAGGCTTATTATAAGGATATCCCACATAAAACGCACTACAATCCTGACCATTTTGTATAACTATATCTTTATTATCATCTGTATTAAATGTAAATGGCGATGTATAGTCAGATGTATAAACTGTCTGATATCCTTTTTCTTTTACACTTTCCATAATGCCGTCCCATGATGTATAGGCATTATGAGGTGCTACTCTGTCATCAGTTCTATAAAAATTACAATAAACCATTCCATCTAATGAATGAAACTTCGATTGTTTTAAATATTTTTCCGCATATTCAGAATAGCCAAAATGTACATAATTTGCTTCAAACTCTTTTGCAAACATAAGATAATACGTTCTACAACTTCTTACTGGCCCAATCTTTTCAAGCTGTGTCTGATTTTCAAAAAGACAGCAAAGCCTTGTTATCCCGCCTTCAACAAGTGACTCAAATACAACATCAGCATAACTTATAGATGACTGTGGCATTGCATCGTAAATGTTACTATACATAACTGCAACTGGAACACTCCTAGCAGTATCTTCATCAACCCATTCACCCGTAAGCATACTCCTTACTTGTCCTTCATAACTTACAACTGACGTATCATTTGTATTACTTATACTGTCATTACTTTGAGTGTCTGATACAATTGAATTGTCACTTTCTATGTCACTATTTATATTAGCAGTATTTATCATATCCTTTTTCAGAAAAGATAATACTAAAAATACAACAGCAATTAGCAAAAGAACACTTGTCATTACAATAGCTTTATTACCCTTTTTCATACTCAATATCAAAATTCCCCTATCTTGTTATATTGAGAATGTCTAGCACTTCTTTTTGTTTTGCCTCCATAACCTTCGCTTCGTCAGCTTCCATATGGTCATAGCCAAACAAGTGCATCATACTGTGTGCAACTAGAAATGCTAGTTCTCTTGTTTCAGAGTGACCGTATTTTGCTGCTTGCTCCATTACTTTTTCTACTGAAATAATAATATCACCAAGCACAAGTTCTCCTGTTTCTGGATTAAAATAATCCTGTGGATTACTATTCATATCTTCTTCTAATTCATCAAAACCTGATGGTGTATTATAATTAATCATTGGAAATGACAACACATCAGTCGGTCTATCTACTTGCCTATACTCATTATTAATCTGATGAATTGCTTCATTATCTGTAAGTATTACATTGACTTCTGCTTCATAAGGACATTTTTCATAGTCAATTGCTTCATTTACAACGTCATTTATAATCTTTTCATAATCAAGATTTAACTTTATGTCTGTTTCGTATTCTATATTAATTGTCATAATATCTCCATTCTTATTGTCAAATCTTCACTTATTGCTTCTTGCAATAAATTAGCGACTTAATTGATAGTACTATATTGTTAAAACTTTATCACTGTGACTTTTTCTCCGTCTTTCTGCGAGTTTGTCTTTTGGCTGTTTTGCTCATTTTTTCTTCGTATTCTTCATAAGCCTTGACAATCTTTTGCACAAGTGGGTGTCTTACAACATCTTTACTTGACATCTTTGCAAAGCCTATCTCATCAACTCTTGAAAGTACTTTAAGTGCAACGTCAAGTCCTGATACTGCGTCTTTTGGCAAATCTTTTTGAGTTAAGTCACCTGTTATAATTACCTTTGAGCCAAAACCTATTCTTGTAAGGAACATTTTCATCTGTGCCGGTGTTGTATTTTGCGCTTCATCAAGAATTATAAACGCATTATCAAGTGTTCTTCCTCTCATATATGCCAAAGGTGCAACTTCAATAAGCCCTTTTTCCATATTGGCTGCAAAACTTTCCGCTCCCATTATCTGATACAAAGCATCATACAATGGCCTTAAATATGGGTCAACCTTACTCTGTAAATCACCCGGAAGAAATCCTAACTTTTCCCCTGCTTCTATTGCAGGTCTTGTAAGAATAATTCTTCCAACTTCGTTATTTTTAAAGGCTGTAATAGCCATTGCCATTGCAAGATACGTCTTACCTGTTCCTGCTGGGCCTAATCCAAACACTATCATTTTATTTCTTATAAGGTCAATATATTCCTTTTGACCTAATGTCTTAGGCTTTATAGGCTTACCTGTAATAGTTCTACATATAACATCTGAGTCTATCTCAAGTATAGCTTCTTCCTTTTCTTCAAATACAAGTGATAACGCATAATCAACATTTTGCTCTGTTATATCATTACCTCGCTTTGCAAGCTCCAAAAGGCTTGTAAGTACTTTAACACATCTATCTATGTCTGACTTAGCTCCAATAACTTTTATATGTGAATTTCTGGAAACTATGGTTACTTTTAATGTCTTTTCTATTTTTTTAACATATTCATCAAATGGGCCAAATACAGCCGTACTGTACTGGGCTGGAATTTCTAAGGTTGTTTCAACTACGCTCATTTTATACCTCTTTTAACAAAATAAAGTCTCTTTATCTGCAAAAACTTTTATGACTAAGCTAAATTAACACTTAACTTTACTAGCTGCTTATAACTAAATTATTACTTTGCGCAATAAAGATTTGTGTGTTATTAAATGGTTTATTTATTATTTATTTCTGTTAATTGCAATGTATCCGTAAGCTGTGCATACTCATACGCAGGCATATTAACCTCTATGTTACCATTCATTAAATAACTTGCAGACTCTTCATTTATTGTAACACTATTTGAAAGAATTTGCACTTTATTTTCTGACAAATCTATAATATACTTGTTAAATTTTTTTATAAGAAGTTGTTCTGCTTCTTCTTTTGTATATTCTTTAAGCTGCGTTTCATACTCAAGCACATCTTTATAGCCTGTAACAATTGGCAGATAAAAGCTATCTGTAAGCTTCCACACATTTGTATCTGTAACAATATCTTCTTCGTTATATTTTACGGGCATAAAACCTATTTCAAAGTTATTTTGTGCAAAACCAATTATAAAGTATTTTGTCTTTCTTCCTGTGTAATTCTTATATTCATACTCTTTTTCAAGCTTATCTGTATAAAGCAAGGTCGTATTTATATAAATATCTGCATCTGAACTTACATAATATTTTCCTATTGTATCTCCTGAATCATTATGCACTGGCACTACTCCTGATACTAACATCTGTCCCTTTTCAACTGTATCTCCTACCTTTACAAGTGGCGTTCCATTTCGTGTAATAATAGATGTGACAACTCCATTTTCTGTAGCAACAATATCACGACCATCTGTACTATTTTCAACTTCTGTAACTGTACTGTCATTTTCTTTAATATGTATTATAAGTCGTGTTCCTCTAATCTCAGCAGATACCCAGGTTATATCATTATACTTGCTTCGCAAAATGCTTTCGATATAATCACAATTTATGTCTTTTATCATTAGTCCCGGCGTTACTGAAATGTCTTTTAACTGTTTTAGCAGAACACTATCTGTATATGCTACATTTCCTTCAAATGCTATATCCCATATATAAACACTACACAGTTTTAATATAATACACGCCAATATTATACCAATTGCAAAAGAATAATGCTTTCTATACTTAAATAATAAAAAACGTATTCCTTTTCTTTGCAATATTCTTATTTTCATGCCCGTTTTTGAACGTATATCTTTTAATTTAAAAAAGTCTGTTCTTGTAATGCTCCCGACAAAACCGTCTTCATTTGCTGTTATATCCCAAAATTTTATCCCTCTGTGCCTACACAAATTAAGAAATCTTTCTGTAGAGCTTCCAGAAACTTTTACAATAACATAAGTTGATATTCGCTTTTGCTGTTTCAACATAAATATCCATCCGCCTTCTATGCTATTATAATTCTATCTTCTCAAGTTTCCCTTTTACAGCTATTTCTTCATCATCATAGTATTTTATTTCAAGACATTTTCCATAAATAGTAATCATCCCTTTTTTGGTAAGCATTTTTAACATATCACAGTCATACTCAACAATTGATTTAAAATTCTCAATATGAATTTCAGAATTTCCAACTATTGTAATAAGTGGTGTTCCCATTACAGTGTCTTTTAGAGCATCAATATTTTGCATACGCATTCTCCATATACTCATTTTAGAACGCCCAGACTGCAAGTATTCAAGCAAATTTTCCACATGCACTTATTTATGAAAAATAAATGATAAACTTACTTGACAATGTTAATCTAAGTTTATTATTCAGACTAAGCCTTTATATATATTACTATTCAACTTTTAAAATTATGTTAAAGATTTTAATACTATTAAAGTTATTGTTAATATACATTTCATTAAAACCATATAGAAAAAGTCGGTACAAAGATTACTCCTTGTACCGACTTCATATACAATAGTGCTAAATATACATCTAACACTATTAAATCATTGTCATTAAATTATAATTAGTTAAACTTACGTTTTCTTGCTGCTTCAGACTTCTTCTTACGTCTAACACTAGGCTTTTCGTAATGTTCTCTTTTACGAATT